>Ga0116152_10000208_pt1 | contig 47786 bp, 38 predicted proteins | sample AD_UKC119_MetaG_FD_89894 | JGI IMG/M metagenome (GOLD analysis project Ga0116152, IMG submission 89894) | Active sludge microbial communities of municipal wastewater-treating anaerobic digesters from Hong Kong - AD_UKC119_MetaG | ecosystem: Engineered > Bioreactor > Anaerobic > Digestate...
CTTTATCGTCGAGTGTAGACGTATTTACGTTGATAGAGCCTCTGATGAGGTCATTCATTTCCACCGTTTCATTTTCAGGCATTTTAAACCGAATCACATAAGGGGCACCCTCGTCGAGCAGTTTCTGCGTCTCCTGCTTAGAAAGAGTCAGTGAATTACGCATCGTGCAGCGGGTTATAGCATCGTATTGCATAGATGAGGATTTTGCCTCCATCAGCCGGTTACGCATAGCCTCCAACTCGTCGGCTGTATCAAAGGCAAAGTAAGCAAAACCTGTTTCTACCAGCTTATCGGCATACTTGCGGTACAAACTCTTTCGTTCTGACTGCCGGTACGGGCCGTATTCTCCTCCAACCGATTGTCCTTCATCCGGCAGTATTCCACACCAACGTAACGACTCGAGAATATAAGCCTCCGCTTCCGGCACAAAACGAGCCTGATCTGTATCTTCAATACGAAGTATAAAGGTTCCGTTGTGTTTTTTTGCATAGAGATAATTATACAATGCCGTTCTCAGTCCTCCGATGTGCAACGGGCCGGTGGGACTTGGCGCAAAACGTACGCGCACACCTCTTTCCATATCCATTATTTTTTTGGCAAAGATAGAGAAACAGGCGTAATCGTCAAATTACTGCCTTTGATTGATTTTTTATTTAAAAATGCCGTGATAAAGGGTTATTGCATTTTTCGTATCTTTGCAAAAAATGTATAAAACCCTATAATTCAAATACCCATGTTAAAAAAAACGTTATTTTTCATGGCAATAGTGATAATCACTATTTCATGCTCCACACCAAAACAAAACGATATGCAAAACCTCCTTCCCCAGGATCAGGCATTCCTTGCAACCCATCCGAAAGAAGTAGATGAACGTGTAGCTATTTTTGCTCCTTTTACGCTTACTGCCGACATCAGTCATCTTTCGGACAACGAAAAGCAAATCCTCTCCATTTGCTTTGATGTGGCTGACATCATGGAAACGCTTTACTGGAAGCAAACCATCGGTAACAGGGATAATTTCCTCAACAACATCGCCGATGAAAATACGAAAAAATTTGCGGTCATCAATTACGGCCCCTGGGATCGTCTGGACGGAAACAGGCCATTCATTGAAGGAGTTGGCGAAAAACCAGCTGGTGCGAATTTCTACCCTCCGGATATGACCAAAGCTGAATTTGAATCTCTTCCCGATCCGGACAAAACCAGCCTTTACACGCTGATTCGTCGGGATAAGCAAGGCGCGTTAAAAGTAATTCCTTACCGCGAGGCTTACAAAAAAGAATTAACACAAGCAGCTAAAATGCTCAAAAAAGCAGCGGCCCTTGCCGAAGATCCCGGATTAAAAAAATACCTCGAATTACGCGCTGATGCACTGATCACCGATAATTACCAGCCCAGCGACTTTGCCTGGATGGAAATGCAAAATGCCAACATCGATTTTGTGACCGGGCCCATTGAAAACTACGAAGATGCCCTCTTCGGATACAAAGCCGCTTTCGAATCCTTTGTACTAATTAAAGACCTGGACTGGAGTGCAAAACTCACCAAATTTTCTGCCATGCTGCCTGATCTTCAGGCCGGCCTCCCTATAGAAGAAAACTATAAAAAAGATGTTCCCGGATCAAAAGCCGACATGAATGTTTATGACGTAGTATACTACCGTGGTGACTGTAACGCCGGCAGCAAAACTATTGCGATCAACCTACCGAATGATGAAGAAGTACATATAAAATTTGGCTCCCGTAAATTGCAGTTAAAAAATGCCATGAAAGCAAAATTTGATAAAATTCTTGTTCCCATTTCCGATGTGCTGATTGATCCTGCACAACGGAAATATATCAAATTCAACGCTTTCTTTGAAAATACGATGTTTCATGAAGTAGGCCACGCCATGGGCATCAAAACAACGGTCGATGGTTCGCAGACGGTTCGTGAAGCACTGAAGGAACAATATTCTGCCATTGAAGAAGGAAAAGCCGATATTATGGGCCTTTATCTGGTTACAAAACTTTACGAAATGGGCGAACTTACCGAAGGAGAAGTGATGGATAACTATGTAACCTTCTTTGCCGGAATTTTCCGCTCCAGCAGGTTTGGTGCTGCCAGCGCTCATGGTAAAGCCAACATGATGCGGATGAACTATTTTGAAAAAACAGACGCTTATACCCGCAACGACGACGGAACCTATACTATTCATTTCAATGAAATGCAGGAAGCCATGATTTCACTGATGCAAAAAATCCTTCACGTTCAGGGTGACGGAGATTACGAAGCAGCAAAAGCCTGGGTTGAACAAGAGGGCATTATTAAACCCCAACTCCAAAGTGACCTCGATCGTCTGGGTTATGCAAATATTCCTGTTGATATTATTTTTGATCAGGGAAAAGATAAGCTAGGACTTTAAAAGTTGAATCTATCCTGTAATTCCAAGGTGAAGAAACCGAATCTCTGTGTCTTCACCTTTTTATTTTGTGATTTATGCTACATTTGCAGTATAAATTCGTTTAGTGAATTAAAAATTAAATACGAATAACAACATGAAAAAAATTGTACGATCGTTTTTAGTGATTCTGGTTTTAACAACCGGGTTACTGGCAAAGGCAGCACCTGATGAAGGAATGTGGCTGCCAATTTTTGTTGAACACCTCAATTACGAAGAAATGCAGGCCATGGGGCTTAATCTTTCTGCAGAGGAAATATACAGCATCAATAACTCAAGTCTTAAAGATGCCATTGTAAACTTTGGAAACTTCTGTACCGGAGAAATTGTCTCCCCCGAAGGATTAATTCTTACCAATCATCACTGCGGCTATGAGGCCATCCAGTCGCATAGTTCCATCGATCACGATTACCTGACCGACGGATTCTGGGCTATGTCAAAGGAAGAAGAACTACCCAATAAAGGGCTTACGGCCACGTTTTTTGTCCGTATGGCAGATGTTACCCTTGAAGTTTTGGCAGATGTTACCGACGAGATGACGGAATCAGAACGCTCAAAAGTGATTAAGGAAGCCATGAGTACCCTCGAAACTGCCGCCAGTGAAGAAGGAAAATATACAGCCGAAGTAAAAGGCTTTTTCAATGGCAACGAATACTATCTTTTTGTTTATGAAGTATATAATGATGTACGCCTTGTAGGTGCACCTCCTTCCGCCATCGGAAAATTTGGCGGAGATACCGATAACTGGATGTGGCCACGCCATACCGGTGACTTCAGTATGTTTCGCGTGTATACAGCCCCGGATGGCTCTCCTGCAGAATACAGCAAAGAAAATGTGCCAATGGTTGCAAAACGCCATCTGAAAGTATCAACAAAAGGCATTGAAAAAAATGATTTTGCCATGATCTGGGGTTATCCGGGAAGCACCGATCGCTACCGGACTTCCTGGGGAATTGACCTGACACTGAATCAAATCAACCCAGCCATTGATGTAATGGGTGAAGTTGTTCTTTCCAATATGAAAGAAGGAATGAACCAAAACGATGAGGTTCGCATTATGTATGCGTCAAAATATGCACAAATTGCAAACCTCTGGAAAAATAAAAAAGGGGAAACCCGCGGCCTTAAACGCCTGAAAGTCTTCGATAAAAAAAAGGAAATCGAATCGGAATTTGCAAAATGGGTTGCTGAAAACCCGGAAAAACAAGAAAAATATGGAACCGTTTTAGCAGATTTTGAAAATGCATACCAATTGATTTCCGAAAAAGGAAACGATGCCGTAATGTGGAATTTACAACTGGGCCTGTTTGGTTGTCAGGCCTTTATTGTTCCTTTCCAATTCAAAAAAATAGAACAGATTCTTTCTCAAAAACTAAAAAAAGATGAATTGAATACCGCCCTCGAGCCCATTATGGAAACTATTGAGGCGGTTTACGCTGAATATGATCCCGCAACTGAAAAAATGATCTATACCGGTGTTCTTAAAAAACTTAAAGAAGTATTACCTGCTGATCAGCTTCCCGACATCTATAACCTGATTAATGACAAATATAAAGGGGATATTGATGCCTTTACCGACGAGGTATTCAAAAAATCAGTCTATGCCTCTAAGGAAAATATGCTGGCTTTTATGAATAAACCAAAACTAAAAGCATTGCAAAACGATTTGGGCGCTAAGGTAACCGAATCACTCTATGGGATGATAATGAAAATGCAGGCCAACGGTAATCCGGAAGCAGAAGACCAGCTAAAACAAGCCAAACGCCTTTTTGTGGCCGGATTACGCGAGATGAACCCCAAAAAAGCCTACTACCCCAACGCTAACTTTACCATGCGCCTTACCTATGGCCGCGTACTGGATTACTATCCTGCCGATGCCGTGCATTACGACTATGTAACCCGGATTTCCGGTATCATGGAAAAAGAGGATCCTGCCAACGATGAGTTTATCGTACCCGATCGCCTGAAAGAACTCTATCAAGCCAAAGATTATGGACGATATGCCGATAAAGAGGGCGATATGATCGTTTGTTTCCTCACCGATAATGATATAACCGGTGGCAATTCAGGCAGTCCTGTTATTAACGGAGATGGCGAATTGATAGGAATTGCCTTCGACGGCAACTGGGAAGCTATGAGCGGCGATATTGCCTTTGAACCAGAACTTCAGCGTACAATCAGTGTAGATATCCGTTATGTCTTGTTTATTATCGATAAATTTGCAGGCGCAGGACATCTGGTGGAAGAAATGACCCTTTCCGAATAATTGAATACTTCTTTTGAGATTTTATCCCATAATCCCTGTCGCAATATGTGACAGGGATTTTTTTCTGCTTTCTGCTTTCCCCTGGCAATGATTCTTCTGCTTAAAGCAACGCACAGGCCAAAGTAGCTATGCTGACACGAATAGCAGGAATCTGCAAAAGTGTTAAGGTACACGATTCCAGGGTACTGCCGGTAGTGACAACATCGTCGATCAGTATAACATGTTTCCCTTCAAAATGATAGCCATCCTTCAGGCCAAAAATACCATCCATATTCTCAAACCGCTGATAGCGGCTCTTTCTGGTTTGGGTGGCGCTGTTGGTTTTTCGGTAGAGCGTATTGACGTCAACTACGGCATTCATGCGCCCGGCCATTCCGCGGGCAATAACCTCGCTCTGATTGTATCCCCTTTGTGCCTGTTTTTTGGGATGTAAGGGTACTGGAATTAAAAAATCAGCATCGCAAAAAAAAGATGATTCCATTAATGCCTTGCCCAACATTTGACCGCAAAATATTCCAATCTCCTTTTTCCCCTTGTATTTAAACTGATGAAGCAAGTGCTGGACATGACTGCTTTTTCGAAAATAAAAATACGAAGTGGCATAATCGATGGGCGCCCGGCCCCAAAAAAGCTGACTTACCGGATTTTCTGCATGCTGATGAAAATGCGTACGGGGTAACTTTAACATACATCGGGTGCAAAGCACTTTCTCACCATGATATAAACTGTTTCCACAGGCCATACATACTTCCGGAAAAAAAAGATGAAAAAAATCTCGTATAATCTGTTTCATTGCCCAACACCAATTGTTGTTCTGATTCTCTTTTTGTTTCCTTTACAGTCGCGAAGGTCGGCGATCAGAACATATATTCCACAGGTTACAATATTTCCTCCGGCGTCACGACCATCCCACACCTCCCGGTTGCAGGCCGATAATAGCAAGTTGTTATGAAGTACCTTGATTTTATAGCCATTTTTATCATAAATCATAAGATCAGCAGCCTCATATTCCAGGGTATTTATAAGGGTAATCACCGTGATATCGTCAACGCCATTGTTATCGGGAATAATAGTTTTGGGAAAAACAGAGAGCAATGCATCGGAGGCCTCAGGCGAAACATACTGGCTGTTGCGGTAACCGGGAGTACCAAAATGACAAAGCTCGCCGGCAGAGTGCCACTTTAAAGTGTTGGAAATTCCTTCGATGCGTTCCAAGGCTACCCCTTGTGTAGTATACAATAACGGGTAATGCATAGAAGAGGAATAAAAAACAGCATCAATTATTTCCCTATCAGAAAACCGAATCAGGGCCAGTGTTCCTTCGGCTGCCGCCATTGCAGGCAATTCACTAGTAATCATACATTTGGGTTTGGGGGCTCCGGGATACCGGAGGGTTAATCCGGCCGTGTCGCTACATACCAGTAAATATTGTCCCGGAAAAAGCAATAAGGGCTTATCCCGTGCTGCTTTCATCTCATAAGCTATCGCCGTTAGCGTATCATATTTTGCAAAGGCCATGCCCTGGATATCCAATACCTTTTCCGATACATTGCAGAGCTCCGCATAATCATATAACCCGGGATCCGGATCAAAAAGCAATTCATTGATTAATAGATCCTTTTTTTCTACCGCTTGTGGAATGGCGACCTGAATGGAGTCAGAACTGCAATGATTTCCAGCGCAGTCGGTGATGTATTCCGACGGAAAAACCGAGAGAATCGTGCCTGCGGTTACCGCCTCAGAAAGTACCAGCACTACTTCGTTGTACCATGGGCCAACGGGCAATACTTCCATGATTTTATACGCCTTTGGGCGAATAAAAAACGCCTCTGGCAAGGAAAGCGACTCAGGATCTATGGTTTCATTAAATCGTAACACCACAGTATCGGGTGGAAAAATAAATGCCTCCGATAGAATCGGTTTTTGGGTATCCGGACAAACCGCTGCGATACTATTTTCATATCCTGGTGTACCCCCTTGCAGCGCAATACTGCTACCCCAGTTCTCTGCCCCGGCACAAAAATTTTCCGGATCAATAATCTCCAGCGACCACCCCCCGTCACGTTTCGATACCGTATGAGTGGTGGCGCTATATTCCATGGCATAACTGATCTCCTCCCGATTATTCCATAACAAAAGCTGGCATGTTGTGTTGGGCAGCGATAACCCCGGCAAAAACAGGGTTGAAACTGAATCCAAAATTTTCTCTTCTGATATAACGACATACTCTCCTCCTTCAATGATCTGGTTTTCTGTGAATAAATATCTCCGGCTATTCACATCCAGCGCATAATCGCGAAGGGAAATGGGATGGGGTGTTGAATTATAAATCTCCAGGTATTCCTGTGCTAAAAGCCCAGGTGGAACGGGATTGACATCGGCCATGATTTCAGTGATTATCAAATCGCCACGACGACTTTTCCGATAGGTAAACCAAAGATAAACCCTCTCCATGCGGTTTCCGGAATAATCTTCCAGATTTGAAATTTCCAGATTATAAAGGGTATTATCCGCTAACGATTGTTCGAAAAGTAAGGTAACACAATTATTTTGCTCCTCCCTTATGCCTGCCGCAATAGGTGTTACGCCGGGAGGGGAAAGAAAGTAGTGGGAAAGTATTTCTGCAGAAGGAGGAAAAATGGGTTCGGAGAATTCGGCGGTGATCCGTTGTTCCGTTTCAGGAAAAGCAGCATAGCCCTCCGGTGGAATTAGGTCGTACTCGATTGCCCGAATTTGAAAATTGTCGAAGTAAAATTTTGTGCTGTTGCTGGCCGTGCAGGTACAATGAATGCCAAAACTACCCGTATGTCCAATGACTGCACTGACTCCGGAGCCAGTTACTACCCATATTCCTTCCTTCGTAAAAAATCCCACTTCCCAGATACCTTCGGAAGTACGCGTAATTTTATAATTGAAATCTGACGATCCGGAAATATCAGGGCCGCTGCAGCGGCATACGGAGGTGGCCACGCCCTCCTGAAAAAGAAATAGCTCAGGAACATCCGCTGTCCCGGCTTCTCCTAACTGAAGATAATACCCAAAGGCCTGTTCAGGCGATGATTCATCGCGCATCAGCCAGATTCTTGTATTGTTATTGCCCGAAGGAGAAAATTTTTGCACTACGCGAAACAACCACTCCGCGCTATCGCAAAGCATATTCGGAGTAAATAAACAATAACTTCCGGCATCCGATGCATGTAACTGAAGTTCCTGCGTTTCATTAACCCGAAACGCAAGTGTGTCGCCGAACCATTCAGGGTTGTTTCGGAAATCTCCATCGGAAAAATTCTCATTGAGCTGAGCAGCCACCCTTCCCGGAACCCAAAAAAACAAGCAAAAAATGCTAATTTGTATACGTAACAATGATTGGCATCTGAATTTGCACAGCGTGTTGGTAAATTTTTTCATACCTGTTTTGTATTTATTCCTTAAGCGGTTTGTTTCCTGATAAAAAGTATACTTTTGTTGTTTAATACAGAAATGGAGAAAAAATAACCCATGAAAATATCGGTTGTTGGCGCTACAGGATTGGTAGGAAGCCGGATGATGGCGTTACTGGAATTACTTCCGCTTCCTGAAATCACGCTAATTCCAGTGGCTTCGGAAAAATCGGCTGGCCGAATAGTGGAATTCAGGGGCCAAAAAATAGAAGTACAAACTATACAAAAAGCAATTGCGCTGGCACCAAAAGTGGCCCTTTTTAGTGCCGGAGGAAGTGTTTCAAAGGAATTTGCACCACAGTTTGCCCGTCAGGGAACCCTTGTTATCGATAACTCTTCCGCCTGGCGTCGTGAAGCCGGCGTTCCGCTCGTTGTACCTGAAATCAATGGTAACACACTAAAACCCGGAGTTTCGATTATTGCTAATCCGAATTGTTCCACCATTCAGTTAGTCATGACGCTGGCACCGATTCATGCAAATGCAGGAATAAAAAGAGTTACCGTTTCAACGTACCAAAGTGTTTCGGGCTCGGGGCAAAAAGGTATTCAGCAACTTATGGCTGAAAAATCAGGAAAAAAAGGCAACGGCATTTATCCCTGGCCAATAGATGGAAATGTTATCCCTCAGGGCGGTTCTTTTATGGCCAACGGTTTTACGGAAGAAGAAATGAAACTGGTGTATGAAACCTGCAAAATACTACAGGCTCCTGAAATTGAAGTTGCCGCTACCGTAGTGCGAGTGCCGGTTACAGGAGGCCACTCCATCAGCGCTTCCGTGGAATGTACTGTGCCCTGCTCTGCCAGTGATGTACGCCGATGGCTGAAAAAAATGCCAGGTGTGACAATCATGGACGACCCCGCAAAAGAAACCTACCCCATGCCCCTGTTCTGCGAAGGAAAAGATGACGTGTTTGTTGGAAGAATCCGAAACGACCTCTTCCAGCCTAAAGTGGTTCATCTCTGGATTGTCGCTGACAATGTGCGAAAAGGAGCCGCAACCAATGCCGTCCAAATTCTGCAATATCTGATAAACCATCAATTAATAGCCCTAAAATAAACACGTGAAATTTTATCATACTATTTCCGGATTTCCATTGCTGTCGAACGCGGTTGTAACCATTGGCGTTTTTGACGGAGTACACCATGGCCATCGCACTATTATTGATCGAATGAAAACCATTGCCAGAGAAACAGGGGGTGAAACAGTGCTGGTGACTTTTAACCCGCACCCCCGTACAGTTTTGTATGAAGACAGCAAATTTCTGAAATTTATCCATAGCCGTTCGAGAAAAGCAGACTTGCTGGCCCGAACCGGCATTGATTATCTGATAGAAATTCCATTTACGATGGAATTTGCACAAATGCCCGCAAAAACGTTTATCGAAAATATTCTGGTGAAACAAATCGGCGTTAAGCATTTGGTAGTCGGGCACGATTACCATTTTGGGAAAGGCAAGGAAGGGACGTACGAGGGACTGGTAGAGATGGGTCAGGAGATGGGTTTTAGTGTAGAAAGGATTGCTCCCGTAAAAATTGGAGGAATAGTTGTTAGCTCAACGCAAATCCGTAAAGCACTCCGTGAAGGCGATATTACAAAAGCCAACGCCCTGCTGGGGTATGAATATTCTATTCTTGGCGAAGTAATCTACGGACAACAACTGGGACGCACGATCGGGTTCCCAACTGCCAATATCGAAGTTCCCAACAAATTAAAATTATTAGCGGCCAATGGTGTATATGCATGCAAAATCCTTTGGAAAAATGAAAAACATATTGGGATGGGCAATATTGGCTACCGGCCAACGGTAAATGGCGATAATCTGACCATTGAAGTCAATATATTTGATTTTAATACCGATATTTATGGTGATTTTCTAACCCTTTACTTTGTGGAACGCATTCGTGACGAGATAAAATTTGAAAACCTTCAGGCGCTAAAGGAACAACTAATCCGCGACGAAATTATCGTAAGGGAACGGTTGAAAATATCCAAACAGTAAACTACCGATTACAGCGTATATAATTATTGTTGAAGGAGTTATGTAAGTATATCCGCGAACCTTGACTAAAAAATGATTGCCATGTTTCGCTTAGGAATAGGCAAGCTAATATTTAATAAAATAATGCTGTCATTCCGGCAGAAATCAAGCCACTTACCAGTGATGAAAGTTAAGCCAGGTATAACGAAAATAGTATTTAAGGCGCTAAAAATATCAAAATTTAGAAAGATACATTGTTAAGTTGGTTTCCGGTGAAAGTCCAAGTTTTTTGCGTAAGCGGTTTCTGGCTGACTCGATACTTCTTACCTCTCTGGAGTTAATAGCAGCAATTTCTTTTGTATTGAGATTTAACTTAAGCAATGCGCAAAGTTTCCTTTCATTTTGCGAAAGGTCAGGGTGCGATTTTGACAGGTTGTTATAAAATTCTGTATAGACATTTTCAAAGTAGACCCGAAAATCTTCCCATGGATCTATATCGATGTTATTTTTTAAATATCTGATTTGTTTATCGATTAATGTCGATATTTCTGTGTTCGAATCACAAAATTTTAAGTAAATATCCTGTAAATTATTGATCAGCAAAATTTTTTCTTCCTGAATTTTTGTCAGTGTTACAGCCCGGGTAATCAATTCACGGTTTTTATGTTCCAACTCCATATGAAGCTGCGCCTCCTTTTCTTTCTGAATGATCAGTTCCTGCTCCCTGATTAAGCCCTGTTGTTGCTCAAGCGTCTTATTAACATTCTTTTCAAATCTGTACTTTTTGATAAGTATAACCGTTAACCATCCGAGTAACACGATTAATAAAAATGAGGCAATTAATAGAAAATTCTTTCTGGAACTCTCTAACATTTTGATAGTTAACTGATTTTCAATTTGTTTTTTCTCATTAATAACTTGATCCAGATCGAATTTGGACTGAAATCGATGAACTTCGATAGAATTGCTGATTCGATGAAGAGAATCTTTAATAGCTACATGCATTCTGAGGCTTTTAGATGCTTCTTTGTAATTGCCAGAAGCTTCCAGGCTATTTGCTAACTCAAATAGCGCATCAGCTTTCAGTGCTTGAAGCGAGGTATTTTCAGCCATTTCAAGCGCTTTCCATGCATATTTCTTTGCAGAACTGTACTCTTTTAATCGATGCTTGAGCCTCGACAGAATCGTATAGCATTCAGAGAGAACATTTGGAAATTGCTGGTATTTCGCTGTATCTGTAACACTTCTAAGATAAGTTTCAGCCAACTTATACTCATTCAACAAAAAATATATTTCACCAAGATTTTTCAGAGAAATGGCAGTCATGTATAGGGTCTCTGAAGTTTTTGCAATTCCGTATAGTTTAATACCAACTTCGAGCGCCCGGGTGTAATCTTCTTTTTTCTTAACATAGTCGTATTGCTCATGAAGAATATCGAATTTTATTTTTTCATCACCCGGCTTTGTGCTAAGCTCAATCGCTTTATTGAAATATTCATCCGCTTTATCATAGTTACCTGAAGTAAGATTTAATCCTCCTAATCCCTTGTAAATAAGAGCTATATCATAGTCTAATCCGGAATTTTCTATTAAACTTAACGCTTTAAAATAAAATTTCATTGCGGTTTTATAATCATTCAGGTCTTGAAAAATCATTGCCATCAAAGAGTAAATCTTAGAACGGGTGACGGAATAATTAATAATCTTGCTTACCTCTGCTGAGTCAGACTCAATTTCAAGCAATAAATTATCAAGTGTTTGATATGATTTTTGTAATTTACTCTGATAAAATAAGGATCTTGCTATATTATACGTTGAGTGCAGTAATCCATATTTATAACCCGCAAGCTTAGAAAGCGCATAGGCTTCTTCTGATAAGGACATCATGAGCTCCGGCCCCTGGTCAATATTATCTGCTGCAATCAATAAAGAATCAATTTTACTACGTGCAGCACTATCTGACTGGCCGGCATTTTCCTGATTGCCTACTGCAAATTTCGTCAGAGTAATCAGCAAAAAGAAGGAGATTAACAACCTGTTCAAGAGTGAGCTTCTGTTCATAATAGAGCCGGGAAAAGACAAAAGTAGCCCTTCCCCGGCTGTTATACAAATTTGGGGTTACACCCCCTTTTTCTTAATTCCCCTTTATTATTCTTTGCGCTGTCCAGTATTTTCCTGATGTTATTTTGCACAGGTAGGTGCCTGGTTTAAGTTGATCATTTGAATATTCAAATGTGTATTTTCCGCTTTGCAAGTAACCATAGGCTTTTTCATCAAGCAGGATGCCATTCAAACTATACACTGATAATGAGGTATTACTGTTCTCACGTATTTTAAAAGAAATTGTGGTTTTGTCAAAGAATGGATTTGGCGTAATAGCTTCAAAGATAACTGGTGATGAAGCAGTCATCGGAAACTGATTCACTGGGGTAGAGAGCGAATCGCAATTAAAATATAACGCCCAAAAATCCAGGTATTGATCTCCAGAATAGGATCCGCCCGCAATGTAACCTTTTCCAGGTATCCATTCAATTGTGGAACCAAAATCTTCATCTTCACCACCATGGGTTTCCATATCTGTCAATTCTCCATTTTGATCTATCCTGACAATGAAGAAGTCATGCAAGCCAATTCCATAGCTATTTGTTGAGCCTGTAATAATGTAATCCAGAACCGATGTTTCAATAACTCCTTCAAACCCTTCGTTACCAACCCCGCCATGTGCAGCTGTCCACTCTGTCTGGCCTGATGAATCAGTCTTTACTACAAAACCTTGCTCAGCTTTGCCAAACGATTGTGTTGAGCCAACAGCAATATACCCTCCATCAGAGGTTTGGCGCACAAAGCGAAACGAATCATAATTTGTACTTCCAATAGCATTGCTCCAAAGAACTTCTCCGTTTTGATCAAATTTTACCAGAAATCCATCACATAAGCCACTTCCAAAACTAAAAGTATGACCCGCAAGGATGAAGTTTCCATCTATAGTTGTTTGGAGGCATCCACCATAATCATCCGAATTTCCACCTATTTCTCTGTGCCACTCCGGCTCTCCTGCCTGGGTTACCTTGAACAGCATAATTTGATTGCAATTGGGAGCTTTCCAGCCTGAACCGGCAACTAAATAACCATTATCATTGGTTTCCACTACACAACCGGCAAAAGCAACGATACAGCCATTGCTTTCTGGAATTACCCGAGTCCATACTGTATCTCCAATGACATCTGTCTTAATTAAGCGGATGTTTGTCCCTTCGGGTAAAAAGGATGTAGTATAAGTGGCGATAAGATATCCATTGTCAGAGGTTTCGATTACTGCGGTCGGAAGGTCAAACGCACTTCCTCCATAGGATTTACTCCATTCTTCATTTCCCGTAGAGTCACATTTTTTTAAAAGAGTTGAAATTATGCCAGGGCCGAATGATTCACTTTCTCCAACCATAATATAACCGCCATCACGGGTTGAAATGAGTTGTCTTGTAAGATCAGTGTAGATGCCAGGGTAATTTATTGACCAATCGAACTCCGGTAGTGTTTGACCGGATACTGAAAAATCAGAAACGATCAAAACGGCAAGGAAAAACGTTTTTACTGCAATGGGCAAGGAAAGCCTTAATGTATCAATTTTTTTCATGGGAATAATGGTTTAATGATTTCGACGCAAATGTACACTATAGGTTATGGCTTTTGTGACAATTTAGTACGCGAATAACCCTGTAACATTGGTTTTTTAGTACTGCATTACTACGGCATTATAATCATTATAATTTTGTCGATTGATCAAAGCTTTACGGAGTGTAAGGGTTTAAAAAATCAGGACAGGATATGGTTTAGCCTTCCTATAAACCGGACAATTTCAATATACGACTTTAAAACTAAACATTTTTATTCATACTATTGCATCAGCGCAAGTAGCTTCACCAATAACACCAAACCAACGGGCATCTACTCCATGATTCTCTCTTTCGTAGAGTATCTGTAAGTTTTCGTCCTATTCGAATTTTTGCTTACTTTTCCGCAAATTTTTGCGAATTTACTATTTAGGGAGAAAAAACTACCTATTCGCCGGATTGGTCAGAGGAGCCCACAGAAAAGCAATGATTTATGCCTTCATCAAACTTGTAAAAAACATGAAAAAGGATTGTGGCTAAATAACCCAATATTTCAAATTGAATATTTCTCACCGGGGTCAGAATCATTGATTCAAGCCTTGTTTCGCCCGTTTTATTCTTTCTCCGACTCCCGTACTACAATCCCCAACTTATAAATACCTTCAATCGGAGAGCGCGGATAGAAACACTCAACATTTATTGTAACCTTACCTGCTTCGGTAAAGGGGTGCGCACGGCGAAGCATAACCTCCTGAACCGCCTTTCCGTCACTTACCTCGCCATAAAGCATTCCTTTATGACTCCTGATCCGAGGGTGATACTCGTTGATCCGCTCCTCTCCGCCAGCCGTGGTCATAATAATGTGAAAGGGAATCTTATCTTCCGGAAAAGTAATGGCATATTCCAGTACCATAATAATATCATAGGGCTGTCCGGCTTTTTCAATGGAAATGTCAAAATCAAGTGTTGTAAATCGATCCCAAATCCCTTCCTCAAAGGTAATATAATGCTCATATATCGGGCCCCGATTGCAAGAAATCAATGCCAGAGCCATTAATACTATTGTAAGTACGGTTTTCCCCATAGTCGTATTTTTTTTCTGCACCACAAATTTACAAATGTATTTAGGGCTCAGCAAAAAATTAACGTTCATTAAGATTAAAAAAATGATACTTTCCACAGCCAACCTATCATTTCATGTAAATGTGTCAGCTATATATGACATTTTGTATTCAAAAAATTAAATATGTAAAAAATTAAATACTTGGAACATTTTTTGAACAATCGGCCGAAAAATTGTTTATATACAATTAAAAGCAGTACCATAACTTAAAATTTAAAAAATGGCATTAGAGCATTTAACAAAAACAACCTTCAAAGAAAAGGTTTTTGATTTTGAAGCAAATAAAGAATGGAAGTACAACGGAACCTCTCCGGCAATTATTGACTTTTATGCCGATTGGTGTCAACCCTGCAAAATGGTAGCCCCTATTCTCGAGGAATTACAAAAAGAATATGGCGATAAGCTTGTAATTTACAAAATTGATACAGAAGCAGAACAGGAACTGGCAGGATTGTTTGGAATTCGTTCCATTCCATCGTTGCTTTTTATTCCGGTTGACGGCCAGCCGCAGATGGCTGCCGGTGCATTACCCAAAGATACATTCAAACAGGTGATTGGTGAAGTATTAAATGTTAACTAATACCCGCAATTATCCCGTTGCGGCCTTACAAAACAAAGCATCAAAATAGGTTTTACCGAGTTTACAGTCGTTAATTCCAACAAATTCTAATCGATTACGCATGAAAAAACGGTTCAAACCCTATTTAATCCGTATTATCTTTCTTGTAGCTGGAGCGCTTGGCGGATTTCTATACTGGCGTTTTATTGGATGTAGCACGGGCTCATGCCCAATTCAATCCATTTGGTATTTTTCGACAATTTTTGGCGCAATTTTAGGTTATCTGCTAGGTGGAATGGTGGAAGACTTCCTTAAAAAAATAAAAACATCGTAACCTTTCATGCGCGAAATACAGGTGAACAAAGAAAAATGTCGTACAAATCACTGGTGTGTAGGGATTAATTCCTGCCCCCAAAAGGCAATATCACAATCCGATAAGTCTGTTTATCCTGTAGTGAATCTGTTTAAATGCATAAAATGTTCGATTTGTATCGACTTGTGTCCCTTTGGCGCCATAGAACGAAAAAAGGTGAATTAATATATAGTTTCATGATGTTTTTGAGGTGTTATTATTTAAAGATAGCACCTCTTTTTTTGTACTTTTACTTTTTGATCGCGCAGTATGGATAATCAGGGAAAACCCGGAGCCAATAAAACCATTCACTTCGCACCTTTTATGCTATTCTTTAACACTGTGAACACCCATGAAACAACTACTGCTTATAATTCTTACAACAGGATGGAACGTTTTTCTTGTTGCACAACCCATCTATCATGCAGAAGATTTTGCTGACCCTGGTGATGAACATCTGTTTTCTTCTACGGGTGCCATGCAACTAACCGGCCTGAATTTCCAACCGACCGGAGAAAACCACACCTGGGATTTCACTGCGCTCACCCCAACAGCACAGCAATTTATAACCTATCTCGATCCGAATGAAAACGGATTCCGTGAAAGCTATATCCTTACCTGTATTGCCGGCGGAGGTAATCCCGTAACATGCCTGAATAACTGGAATACGCTGGCTTATATGTCGCAAACAGCCACCGATACACTGAATCTGGGCGGCTTATCAATGGCTGCGTTTACCACGATATACGATAAAGAAGACTCCGGGTTAATCCATACCATGATGGCGACACTGGCCGGAACAGCGGGTGGTTTTCTCCCGGTGGTTATTGCACTTGATGATCCGGATACCCTACTCAAATTTCCACTCTATTATGGCCTTAATTACACTTCTCACGGACGCTATCGCATTGATCTAACACCGGTAGGTCAGCCATTTATTTACAGTTATGACCGTTTCTCGCACGCAGAAACCGATGGATATGGTACGCTTATTCTGCCCTGGAAAACCTATTCAAATGTATTACGTCTGAAAACAGAAATTTTCCTGTCAGATACCCTCATTGTCGACGGTTCTATAGTGGAAAACCCCATGAACCATCAAATCCGTTATCAATGGTTTTCGCCGGAAGAAAATATGATTTTATCAGAAGTTAACGGCTATGTATTATTTAATACGTTAGAAGTATATACTGACGCGAAATGGCGCGACACCGTAATATGTCTGAATCCGGCCGCACTATTTGGCTGGTCACCGTTTTTCCCGGCAATTGACCCCGAAACAAACCTGGCGGAAGTAAATTTTATAAACTTCTCCTCCAACAGCGATGAATGGCAATGGAATTTTGATGATCCGGAAAGTGGGTTACTGAATTTTTCCACAGAAAGAAATCCCATCCATCGCTTCAACAATACCCGAATCTATAATGTTATGCTAACAGCAATAAACAACAGTTGCAATCCGATTACCAGCGATACCCTAACACTTCCGGTAACCATCTCCGATACCACCAGTACCGGTATATCCTTTGGCCCGGCCGGGCAGTTTGCCTTGCATCCCAATCCCTTTTGCGAGCAACTTACCCTGCAATGGAGTACACCTGGAAATTTTGAAGTAATTCTTCTCGATAGCTACGGCCGTATAACCCGCCGGAAGGAAATAAAACAAAGCAATGCATGTACCTTAAATACCCTACATATCGCCTCCGGCCTTTACCATATTCTCGTGATCAGTGAAAACGGAATGCACTACTCCTCTTCAGCTATAAAATATAACCAATAACCATCGTAATCAATGAATCAAAGGATACAAATACTGTTTCTGCTTTTTATTTTCCCAACCTGGGCACTGGGGCAGCATCCGCTTGCCTGCCACTTTCAAAATCAGGCACTCACCGGATATTATGAGGGTTCAATTGCTGCCGTTAACACGATCCAAAAAATTGTGGAAACAAACGCACCAATAAAAGCAGCACCTATTGCATCTGGTAATTATATAGTAATCGGTAATACCGACGGAATTCTTTTCTGCCTTGATACCCTGGGAAATCTGCACTGGAGCACTAAAACTGAAAACAGCATTGAAGCAACGGCATTGCTTCTTAAGCAAACAGTGTTTCAGGGCGACCTTTCAGGTAACCTGTATGCATTTGATTTATTATCGGGTAAACAAAAATGGAAATACACTGCCGATAATCAGATCATGGGAGCACCGAATTGGTTTGTACGAAATGAATATACCTGTATTCTGGTAGGAAGTTACGATTATTACCTGCATTGTATTGATGCAAAAACAGGATTAGGGGTTTGGAAATATGAATTGGATAATTACCTCAACGGAACCGTAGCCGTAAAAAATGAAAGGATTGTTTTTGGTGGCTGCGATGGGTATATTCATGTAGTGAACAGCAACGAAGGAACACGGATTAACCGCTACGATGTGGCCACTTATATTGCCGGATCATCCTGTATTTTTGGCGATTTTGCCTGCACGGAGGATTATGACGGGGGAATAACCTGTGTTTATATCCCCTCCGGAAATCAGGTATGGCAATACAAAAAATCTGAAAATAATTTACCCTTTTTTTCATGAGTAGCCTGCCACAAAGGCCTGATTTTTATCGGAAGCCATGATAAACATGCCTATTGTTTTGATGCCAGAAAAGGAACACTCCGCTGGAGTGTAAATACAGGGATGAAAATAGAGGCTGCGCCTATAATTGCAAAAAACGAGGTTTTGTTTCTCAATGCCCACGAAGAATTATGCTTTCTGAACCTGGAAAATGGCCATGTGATCTGGAAATTTAATCTTGGCATAATTACAATGAACTCACCGGCGGTAATCAACAGCGGATTAACTATCGGGGGAGGAGATGGAAATATCTATTATCTTTTAAAAAAATAATTTTTGTCTATTCATTCCACAGAAGTCAATGCTTCATCTTACCCATTTTTTTTACAATCATATTAACTGCTTTTCGGGGATTAATGCGATAGAATAAATCAAGCATTCTGGCATCCTTCCCTACCATAACCCGAAATTTATTTTTCTCAATGGCATCAATCATGATTTCTGCTGCGCGATCAGCCAATAATATTTTCATGGCCGCGGTATCACTTTCTGACGAATTGTCAGAATCCAGGCCTGAATTCGTCATAATACTGGTTTTCACTGCCCCGGGATGAATAACCGTCACTCCTACACGGGTAGCTTTTAATTCTGAGTACAACCCTTCAGTAAATATTTTCACCGCTGCCTTCGAAGCACTATAAATAGTCTGCCCGGGAAAAGCAATAAAACCGCCCATACTGGATACATTCGCGATATGTGCCTCAGGTCGATCCAGCAAATAGGGAAGTATTGCTTTTGTCATGTATACTGTTCCATAAAAATTAACATTCATGATCCTTTCAATTGTTTGATAATCCAACGCATTCACATCAATAAAGGGTTGTATGATCCCTGCATTATTAATAATTCCATCAAGTACACCGTGGCGTTGGATAACCTCTTCAGGAAGTTTTGCCACCATATCAAAATCCGCTATATTCATTCTATGTTTCGATACATTGGTTTCACCAACACGTTCTTCTATTTCTACTAATCCCTGATCGTGAAGATCAACCATAGCCACTTTCGCTCCTCTTTTTACCAGTTGCAATGTTAGTTCGCGGCCTATACCACTTCCGGCACCGGTTACGATAAATACTTTATTCTTTACTTTTATGCTTTTTATTTTGTTAACGGTTTATATATTCAAGGTTCGGAATATTTAAAAAAATCAAAGTATACAATTGAAATACACACTGTTAATGATAACACATTTCATTAAAAATAGTTTGATCTGAAACAACCCAAAACGATTCACAACACTCTTTTACTGATAATTATCTCAGGATTAACTTTTGATCTAAAAAATTTTTAAATTTATCCGCTATTTATCCAACTTTTGGGGGTTATTCAATGTACTTGCTTAAAAACATATTCTTACTTTATAAATTCCTTTGCTATGAAAAAAAAAGTTACCCTCGTTGCACTCCTACTGATTGCAGTTATTGCCGTAGTAATCCTGATTCTCTTTTCCACAGGTACAATACCCACCCAGGACCTGACCGGAACCATCAAAAAATCGAGTAAGTATAAAAAACAACAAACAACAGCAAGTGATATCATCCTTCGGCCGGATATTCTTCAGGATTCCGCCGCTGCCGCGGATTTAGCCATTAATCTTGGCAGCCTTACCTATATTCTGGAGAACATTTCCTTTCAAACAACAGAAATCGTTAATTACATTGTTCTTTCCGGCCTTTCGGAAACTGATAAAGAAAAACTTATCCGGCCACTCAATGATTATGCTGTAATGATTGAAGGATATAATTCCCTCATTCGCACCTCATCACAATCAATAATCCAATACCTGAACGATAAAACATCGGCTACAATTCAGGATATTGATAAATCATTTCAGGATATTAACAGCTTTTTTAACCGCTATAAATCCGATTTTAGTGCCTTTACCAATACGGCCGCCACGCTTGAAAACTTTATGGCTTCAAACGACCAAAACACCCGTTTAGAACCTATTCTCAACCGGCTTTATGCAGTTACACTTCAAAATGCACAATTTCTGAATGAAAAAGAAATTCAAAAAGAATACTTTGAAAAAATAATGAAAACAGTATCTATCGAAGAAACCATAGACCCTGAAAAAACAGATAATGAAGATATTACAGTAATTGTTTATGATAAAGAGGTTGAAAAATTTCGTCTTGTGAATGAACAAACCCTGCCACAGAATAGCTACAGCGCTATAAATTTCAATCAATTAGCAGCAAGTGGCGCCTTACCTCTGATATATCAATCAATGAATGTTGTCGCTGCAATAAACAGTGCCGAATCGCTACCTTTTTTAGTAAAAAATATGGTCAATTCCGCTACTTTTCAAGTGGGATCACAACTGCAACTCCTTAATGAGTACGTAATACAATCCATGGCCATACAGTCGATGGAAAAATATAGCGGTATTTATGCGATAAATCTGAGTGATTTAAAAAATTATACCAGCCAGCAACAATTAAACAGCCTTCTTGACTTGCCAAAAGGAATGTATTCCATCAACGTCAAAGAGGAGCTGCAATCTTTCCGTAATGCTTCCAGCATGGCCGCTAATGCCTTAGACTGCACAATGGTGATTTTTAGTAACGAATCAGAATTGAACAATTATTATATCAGTTTCTCCACACTCGGACTAATAGTATTGGGCGTAAACAATCAAATTAACCAAACGCTGAATTCTCTTCTTCCGCTGGGAGTTATTCAGTTTTATCAAGCAAACAGTGACCTGGGGGCTATCAATCTGCAAGGATCGCTTGACCTGAATACGGGAATACATTCACAGATTGGACTTGATTTTATGAATAATAGTCTGGGTGCATTTGTTGCGAATATTCCTGCTCTTCAGGCAGTTATCATAAATAATAACCTGAGTAGTAATCTGGGCTTTCTAAACCAGTAAAAAATCACAATCTTAGTTAATACTATGTCAATAAAAAAAATAATACTTACCGGATTTCTGTTTCTGGGTTTTTTGTTACCCGGAAAAGCACAGAAATTACAATCGTACGAAACACCCACACAAAAACTTATCTATATACAAAATTCTGCCTCCTATCTGGTACCGCATACCGCCCGTTCGTTTGAAAATGCCATGCAGTTTCATCGCCGCCTCTGGAACTACACTCCATCGGAATCCACTGCCATTCTTTTTAACGATTTTACCGATTACGGCAATGGCGGTACCATGGTAATTCCATGGAATATGCTAAATATTTCTGTTGCCCCGTTCGACCACTCTTTCGGTGTCATTCCATCGACCGAACGGATGCAATGGTTGATGGAGCATGAACTTACCCATCAGGTAATGTGTGATCAGGCTGCACGGCAGGATGTTTTTTATCGCAAAATCCTTGGCGGGAAAGTATTACCACAGGCTGAAATGCCCCTCTCCATGCTGTATAGTTACCTTACAACACCCCGTTGGTATTCGCCACGCTGGTACCACGAAGGTATCGCTGTTTTCATGGAAACATGGATGTCGGGCGGAATAGGCCGCGTTTTAGGCGGATACGACGAAATGGTTTTTCGCACGATGGTACACGACTCCGCTTACTTTTACCGACCCGTTGGCCTCCAGTCAGAAGGTACTACTATCGACTTTCAGGTGGGTGTCAATGCTTACCTCTACGGAACACGTTTTATCAGCTACCTGACAAAAAATTATGGCACGGAAAAACTCCTCGACTTCTACCGGCGCGACAGCAAAAGTAAACGCTTTTTCTCCCGTCAGTTTAAATCCGTGTACAATGCAAGCCTGTCTGAAAAATGGGAATCGTGGATTGCAGAAGAAAAAGCAAACCAACAGACAATTCTGAAACGCATCGCCGAACATCCGGTTTCACAGGGAAGAGCCATCACACAAAACCCCCTTGGTTCCACCGGAAAAGCTTATTATAACGCTGAAAAAAACCTCCTCTATGTACCTGTAAACTACCCCGGAAAACTGGCTTATATTGCTGCCATTGATCTTGCCACCGGAGCAATGCATAAAATTGCACCTGTCGTTTCACCAAAACTGTATTCCGTTACCTCCATGGCCTGGGATAAATCAAGCGGAAACCTGTTTATTAACAACAAAAACAACGACTGGCGGGGACTGGAACGGATAACAATTTCAACAGGAAAACGAAAACAACTTATCCGTTTCACGCGTACAGGCGATATGGTGATCAACCCCGTTGACCAAAGTATCTGGGGTATTCAAACAACCAATGGACGTACGGCCCTGGTACGAATTCCTGAACCCTATAACAAAATCGAAACCCTATACACCCTTGAATATACACTTACTCTTTTTAATCTCGACATCTCTCCCGATGGAAAATACCTCTCGGCAACATTGGCTGAAGTGGACGGAATGGAAAAACTGGTTCTTTTTAACCTCAGCGAACTACTGAAAGGCCAGCATAACTACACCGTATTATTTGATTTTGAAGATAAAGGTTGTTCTGATTTTGTTTTCGATGCAGAAGGAAAATACCTCTACGGAACCTCCTATTACACCGGCGTATCCAATGTTTTCAGAATCCGCGTGCCGGATGGAGATTTTCAATGTATTACTAATGCCCTGACTGGATATTTTCGTCCGGTGCCAGTTAACAACGATTCACTGATTGCTTTTCGCTACACCACCGGCGGCATGATGCCTGAATTACTATCGGCAGTACCACTGGAAAATGTCAACGATATCAAATGGCTGGGCCAGGATGTTTATGAAGCCAATCAAGAAGTGGTGAACTGGGTTCTTCCTCCGGTGAGCCATGTTAATATGGACTCCGTTACATTTAAAGAATCGACCTACCATCCCTTTACACAGCTAAAACTGGCCTCCGTATATCCCATTTTGGAAGGGTATAAAAACCTCGTCGGATGGGGATATCACATTCACTTTATGGATCGGCTGGCAATTCATTCGCTGCAACTCAGCGCCTCCTGGTCACCGTATAGCTTCTTGCCTGAAAATGAACGGTTACATCTGGCCCTTAAATGGAACTTCTGGAAATGGTCGGTATTGGCTACGTGGAATAAAGCCAATTTTTATGACCTCTTCGGACCCACTAAAGTAAGCCGTAAAGGCTATTCGCTGATTGCTTCCTACCACAATTACATTCGTTTTCATAAACCCCTGACCATCGATTATAAAATAAGTGGCGGAATGTACGGAGGACTGGAACGAATGCCCGGCTATCAGAATATAACCGCCTCATCCAGTGAACTTTATTTATTGATGGGAAATCTTCATATCAGCCATCTCAGAAAATCACTCGGTGCGGTGGAACCGGAACAGGGCTTCGACTGGAATGTTTATGTTTCGGGTATTTATGCCTCAAATAACCTTTATCCGCAGCTTTTCACCTCCCTCGATGCCGGAGTACTGCTTCCGCTGCGCAATACCAGCTTTTGGCTGCGCAATGCCGCCGGGGTTTCCCTCCATAACGATGCAGGTAACAGTTTCAACAATTACTATTTTGGCGGCTTCGGAAACAATTTTATCGACTACCAGGCCATCGGCCGATACCGGAATATAGAAAGTTTTCCCGGACTGGAAATCAACGAGGCTGCTGGAAACCATTTTATCAAAACAATGGGCGAGTTAAATCTGCGACCCCTTTATTTTAAAGAAGCCGGTTTTATCTGGCTGTATGTCACGTATGCCCGTCTTTCCTTACTTGGAGGCGGACTATACACCATGCATAACAACTGGCAAAACACAGGCATATACTACAATGCCGGAGCACAACTCGATTTTGATATTGTACTTTTCTCCTTATTGAAATCAACATTAAGCCTTGGCGCTGCCCGGGCATGGCGACCTGATCATTCTTCGGGCAACGAATTTATGATCTCATTAAAACTTTTATAACATACTATTACCCCATACCCTTTAAACAAGCCAAAATAATCGGATATCAGGTGAACAGCGATTAACGCGAAAATTAACCGGGAGTAGAAATAATTTCGTACTTTTGTATAGGACAGGTAAAAACACTTCGTATGGAAACAATAAAAAATGAAATGAATGAAGCCCCAAAAAAAAGAAAAAGAATCTGGATTTTTCTTGTTATCGGGTTGGGTGCTGCGCTAATTGTTGCGCTGGTTTTTCTTTTTATCAACAGGCAAAACTTGAATCAGCTCATACAGGAAAAAGAACAGCAACGCACAGAGCTTCGTGCTGAACTCGATTCACTGCTTACTGAGCACGAAACAATTAAAGCCAATTATGGGGCTATTGCTGATTCCCTCTTGTCGAAAGATAGTGTTATTCAAGCCAATGCAAAAGAAATTAAACGCCTGTTGAATACGCAATGGGAATATGTGAAAGTAAAAAGAAAACTCGAACAACTTCAACAAATTTCACAGGTGTATGTGGTTCAGCTCGATTCATTATACACTGTAAATAACGCGCTGAAAGAAGAAAATAAAGTCATTACCGAAAAATATCAAACCGAACGCCGAATCAATACCGAGCTTCAGAAAACCAAAGAGGAACTTACGAAAAAAGTATCAGAAGCAGCTATTTTTAAAGCCTACAGCATCAATGTCACTCCTTACTACATCCGTGGAAGTAAACAAAAAGAAACCGATAAAGCCCGACGTACCCATAAAATTGAATTCTGTTTCACACTGGGTGAAAATCTAATCATTGAACCGGGTATTCATACCCTTTATTTGCGTATCGCAGGCCCCGATACAAAAATTCTTTCCCATAGCGAGGGCGACGAAAATGCCTTTGAATTTAATGGTGAATTACTGCAATACAGTGTAATGCAGGAAATTGACTACCAAAATAAAGCTATCGACGTTTGCATGAGTTGGCTACAATACCAGAATGAAGAGGAATTGCAGGAAGGGAAATACATTGTGAATATCTTTACAGACAACAGCGAAATCGGGCAAAAATCGTTCGAATTAAAATAGCCAATAGCACACTATAATATTCCAACATACCTGTAATATACCTGATTCAGCTCTTTAGGATTGATACACATTACGGGTATCTGCATCGGATTAAACATTAACTTTTCATCCCAGCTTGAAATCGGAAAATCAGGGGAATAGGCGTCTGAATCTGTCATGAGCGTAATTAAATCAGCACGTTTTTCTGCCGCAAATTCCAATAATTGGTCAGTGTAATTCGCTACTTTCCCGGATTCAAAAAGGGTATAGTCGATCTCCTGGGCCTCGAAAGCTTCAATTATTTGCCGGGTTACCAGTGAGATTTTTGTTTCCAATCCTGCATCCGACTCTTTTTGTACAAAAAGATGAATTTTTGAATCGTATCTTTTGGCAATATGCGCTGCCCATTGTACTTGCTGACGAGTTTCAGTAAAATCGTTGACAGGAAAAACAATATTATTATACCCCTGCCCAAAATCCCGCTCTTGTACCACGATTACCGGAACCGGTGATTTAGTCACCACTTTTAGGGCATAACTACCAAAAAGATGCTGTAATCCCTTTTTGCCATGTGTTCCCATAACCATGAGCTTTGCGCCCTTTTCAAGCAGGGTGATTTCAATTTCGTTAAAAATACTGCCTTCTAAAGAGCTGAAATTATAGGATACTTTCAATGGTGTGGCATATTTTTCTCCCAAATTATCCAGTTTTTCCAGAATATCACTCTTCTCCTGCTCCGTACGGCGCATCATGGTTTTTGTATCCCGGTTAATCACATGGGTTAAGTGAACACTGTAGCCCAGATTTTCGGCCAAATGACAGGCATGGGCCACGGCATTTTCTGATATTTCTGAAAAATCAACCGGTACAAGAATTAAATCATTAAGTTCGTTTTGCATAAAAGTAAGGTATTGATTAAGTACTATTTTGAATCCATTTCAAGTTTTTTAGCATAAGTAAACTGCACATAAATATCTTCGCTTGCGAAAACATCTGCCTTTTCACCTTCAACAATCCGCGCAAGCTTAATAGAAGCATTTGTAACACCTCCGGTAATATATTGCGAAGGAATATTCGATGGGGTTACCGTAACCGACCCTTCATCCTCCAGCACCGTTTCGTATAAAGCTACCGACTCAGTGGCATTAAAAGGTATACCGGAAAGCATAAAATTAACCTGACTTCCGGTAAGAATTTCACTCCACTCCACCTGCAGGTTTTCAGAAATAGAATACGTTCCCGGATGCGTGTACACACTGCCAAACATCGCGGCAGGCGTCCGCACGGAAGAAGTATAGGTTTTGCCATTGGAAAGTGTCAATCGAAACGTGTACAACGAATCAGGCATCAAAGACGTTTCCAGGTAATAGGTCCGGGTTTGAACATTAAAAGGCAATTCCGCATTGTTAAAAGTGATTCCCCCCTCCTTAATCTTATCATACATTACAAAGGCATCGGAAAAAACCATCGCACGAATGTATTCCAGCGAATTACCAGAGTCATCTGTACTTTTTATTAGTTCATAAATGACATTAACAGCAGCAGGATCGGTAATTTCATCGGTAATTTCTTTATCACAAGAATAAAAAATAATTGAAAAAATAAAAAAATAAAAAATCTTTTTCATATTTTATAGCTATTTAATTTAAAAAAACAAATAAAAGGGTTGTTTGTATCGTGATGTAAATTTATTTTCCCATTTAATTTTAATTATTCAGCTTAATCCCGTCATAGCTAATCTCTGTTCCGTTGCGGTAGGTGATAGTAATGAATGGATTTCCAAGATAATCGTACTTCGTCCATTCCCCATGACGCTGGCCCATTAAATAGGTTGCGTCGTCTTTAATTTTTCCATTATCCCAATACCAAACCTGTCTGCCATTAGGATTATCATCAATAAAATCACCTTTAAACAACAACGTGCCATCGTTAGCAATTACTTTCCAGGTACCAAAACGCATTCCACTGCGGTACGAACCGATTTGGCGTGAGTCGCCGGTATTGTATTCCCACTCACCCTCCTGAAGTCCGTCGCTATAGGTTCCACTCACCACAATATTGCCCTCCGGGTCAAACTCCTGCATCAACCCCTCTTCACGGCCATCGATAAAATGTTCAACACGTAACAACGCACCCGTTTCATAAAACCACTTCCATTCACCCTCGTAGTTTCCACGGTCATTATAATTTCCCTGTTGCTGCACTGTTCCCTCCTTATAATAAAAAACCCACGGCCCTACCCTTTTCCCGTTACGATATTCCCCTTTCGATTGCAAAGTACCCCCAGGATAATACGACTTCCATTCGCCATTTTTTTGCATTTGATCGTCGATAATTCCTTCTCCGGTTAAAACACCATTTTCATACGTATAGGCTGCAATTACTTTTCCACTGCGGTCATATTCTCTCCTTATTCCTTCCGGTTTTCCATTACGGAAACCCGCTACCGTTTTCACCTTTCCATCCGGATAATAATCGGTGCGGATATCCACTTCCGCCACTTCACGGGCATCAATCAACAAATCCCCGTTATCATATTTTTCTACGGTTAACAAATCGCCTTTCCGGTTGTAAATTTTAAAATACCCATGTTTTCTGCCATCGCGGTAGGTTCCATCCTGATGTAGGTTTCCGTTATCCCAAAATGTAACCCAACGCCCTTGTCGGTCTCCTTTTCTATCGGTATAATTTACCTTTTCTCTGCTGACCACAAAACCATTTTTATATTCTGTTAATTGCGTTACCCACCCGTCGCGGTCGTAGGTTTTGCTCAAACCGTTCTCCAATCCATTAATAAATAAGGTTTTACTTTTTACTTTTCCATCTGCATAGTATACTGTGGTATATCCATCCTTTACATCCGAAACAAAATATTCTTCGGTATATTCTTTCTCGCGATAGGTGGTTCGGTTTCCATTTTTTTTCCCATTTTTATAATTGATCTGTAAAACAGGCTTTCCTTGCTCGTTATAAAACGTCCAAAGCGAATCAAGAAGAAAATTTTTACGGTTCCCTTCCGATTTTAATACCCCCGATTCATAATATGTTTTCCAGTATCCATCCGGTTTTCCATCGCGCAGTATCCCTTCACTCGCCAGATTACCGTTATCATAGTAAAAATAGGTGTATCCCTCAGAATTCGTTTCTTTTTTCTGTCCATACACCGTATTAAGTGAAAATAAAATCCCTATGAAAAGGATATATATAATATGCTTCCTCATGTTTATATGTATCAGTTCGTGTGAATCAGCGCCCGGTAAATCCATTTTTGTAAAACATGATTTTACCTGCATCTTCTGCCGTATCCCATCGAATCCATAAAAATACAAAGGTATTTTATTCTTTTCGTAAAGGTATGAAAAGGATTTTTTACATAACCCAACCTATGTTAAATAATCGATCCGCTTTTATGCCATTTTTTCAATTCATAAACATTTCTATTATTAATAAATAAATTTTTAGGATAAAAGAAAATATTATTATTAGGCTTGTGAATAAGTGAATAAATTTTTTTTCAAAACGTAACCTGATGAATTATTAACCAGAGTAATTTTATTGCATTGTTGATTATCAAAAGGATAGAAACAATATTAACACTTGTTAATAACGTGAATGTGGAAAAAATACTGCCTTATGCAGGCGGATTTATTGTTAATATCCCGTTGAATTTTTTTTAAAAATAATATAGTTACTAACAATAGCGGGTGGTTATGGTTTGAATTGTGAAAGTTAACTAATTTTTTAAAATTTTAATAACCGATAATTGCGTAATTCACAAAAAATTGTGAATAAATTTAACCCCTTGATGATGAATTATTTATACATTGTGGTCAGAGAATATAGCGGGAAGCGATCACTTTAAGTCAGTGCATCAGAGTAGAATCCGGTTTTTCATTGTATTTTTGTCGTTTTAAAAGAAATCAAAACAGTTTGGATATGTCGGATAAAATTCTTATAGGAAGTGACCATGGTGGTTTTTTATTAAAACAGTATATTATAAAACAGTTCATAGCAGAGGGATATGAGTTCATGGATTATGGTTGTTATGACCAGAATAGTGTGGATTATCCGGATATTATTCATCCGCTTGCATCCGCTATTGATAAAGGCAAGGCCCATACGGGGATAATTATGTGTGGAAGTGGAAATGGTGTGGCTATGGTTGCCAATAAATACCGTAACGTACGCGCTGCCTTATGCTGGGATGTGGCCCAAACAAAATTATCACGTCAGCATAACAACGCCAATATTCTTTCTTTACCCGGACGGTTTATTGATTTCAGCGAAGCATGGGAAATGGTAAAAACTTTTATTTCTACAGAATTTGAAGGAGGCCGCCATGAAAACCGGGTGCTTAAAATCGGTAAAATAATTAGCTGATCGTATGGCATTAAAAAACAAAAAAAATTATCTGGAACAATTACAAACCGCTGTTCACAATGATATACTCAAGCAGGCACTGGCGGGTAATGTATCTAAGGTGAAAGCCGATACAGAAAAAGCGTTGCACCAGTTTTCCGATTTGAGAAATGTGAAGGCCCGGGCTGCCTATCTTAAGTTGAAAGTGCTGGAAGAACTTGACCGCTTTTTGATTCAATTTGAAAATCAGTTTACTGCTGCAGGTGGTAAGGTGCTATGGGCTAATGATAGTAAAGAGGCACAGGAAAAAGTGTTGGCTTTGATTAATGAATATCCTGATGCCACGGTGATTCGTGCACAGAGCAAAGTATGTGAGGAAATCGGGTTGTGTTCATTTCTTGAAAAAAAAGAAATCCCCTTTGTTACCGGTGATAGTGTACTTTTTTTCTCCGAATTGCTGAATGAAACGAATACGCATCCCGTATTAACGGGTGTAGAAACAACACCCGAACAGGTAATCGAAGAGTTTCGGAAACGTTATTTTTCGGAGGAAGAGCATTCAACACCACAGGCGATAACCCACGTATTACGTCGGTTGTTGGTGGAGAAATGCACCGACAAGGAAATAGTAATCACTGGTGCAGATTTTTTGGCTTGTGATACCGGATCTGTAAGTATTTCTGCCGATACCGGCGATTTGTGGTTAGCAGCCTCTGAGGCAAAATTGCATATTGTAGTTACCGGAATCGATCGTTTAATTCCTTCGGTTGAAGATGTGGATTTATTATGGCCACTTTTCTCCTCGTCGGCCGGAACCGGCACAATTACTCCGGTTAATACGCTTTTCAGCGGCCCGCGTCGCCATCCGGATGTGGATGGCCCTAATGAAATGGTTGTGATTTTTGTTAATAATGGGCGTAGTGAATTGTTGGCTAATAATCGATTGCGTAAGATTTTAACCTGTATTCATTGCGGAGCCTGTTTAAATTTTTGCCCTGTTTATTCCATCGCCGGAGAAGCTGCTTACCAGTCGGTGTATTTAGGCCCGTATGGTATTATCGCCTCTCAGGCTTTCCAAAAAATTAAAGATCTTTCACAGCTGAATTATACAACTACTTTGTGTGGTGAATGCTCAAGGGTGTGCCCTGTTGGCATTAATCTGCATGAATTGATTATTTATAACCGCAGGGAATTGGTGAAAAATGGGAATGAAAATCCTGATATTAAACGGTTTATTCGTGGATATAAATATTTTGTCGCCAGTCGGCGACATATGAACCTGGGCACAGCCGGAATTAAAAATATGATTTTACGAAATCAAATGGAAAAATATTGGGGTCAGGGACGCACCATCCCAAAAGTGGCACCAAAAAATTTCAGTCAGCTTTTTGCTGAAAAACGACATAAAGGCAATGGTTGATCCTGTTCAATGGTATCAGCAGAAACTGAACGACGCAACTGAAAAAAAAATTTTTTTTGATCAGCGTCGTAAGGTTGTTTCATGGTTGCGTGTTGGCGTGTTTTTAGGCGGTCTTATCGCCTTTTTTAGTTGTACAAATAAAAACCAACCAACAGCAGTTGCCGCTGTCGCGTTAGCTACAATAATTATTTTTCTTGCGCTTTTAAAATGGTTTACAGGCTTGAAAAACAAAGGGGCTTTTTATTCCCGTCAGGTAATTAATCTTCAAAATGAGCTTTCTGGCTTGCAGGGAGATCTGCGGTGTTTTGATGGTGGAACCGAGTTTCAGCCTGCCAGTCATGCCTATGCCGACGATATTGACTTATTTGGTGAGTCGTCGCTATTTCAGCTTATTAACCGTACGGGTACGGCAGGGGGAAAAGAGAAATTGGCTGCCTGGCTTTTGAACCCTGAAATTTCATCGAAAACGTTATTGCGCCGTCAACATGCGGTAGAGGAATTGCGCGATCAAACGGAGTTTAGGTTAGTATTAAAAACTTACAGTGATTTGGCGGCCATGTCAGAATCTGATGTTCATCAGCTGGTGGCCTGGAGTAAACTTCCGCCGGTTTTCAGTAAAAGACTGATTTCTTTTTTTCCGGTTTTGGCTACGCTATTTTCGGTTACGGGTATAATACTGGTTGCCGCCGGAGTGCTTCCTTTTTCTTTTTTTTTGCTATATGTTATCGTTGGTCCGCTCTTCATTAATGCACTGTTTTTGAAACAGATTAATGAACGTCATACATATATCAGCCATTCAAATGATATTCTGGGAAAATATGCCGCGGTATTCCAATTGTGCGCCAATACTTCTTTTACGGATGAATATTTGACCCATCTTCAACAACATCTCCTCAATGAGGCAAAGGCCAATGTGGCCCTAAAGAAGTTGAGTAACATTATGGGTGCGCTCGATAGCAGGATGAATATTTTGGCCGCTTTTTTATTAAATGGTCTTTTTCTTTGGGACCTCTGGCAGATGGTGCGCCTTGAGCGCTGGCAATCACAGTATGCAGCTTATATACCGGTTTGGTTTGATTCGGTCGCAACGTTCGATGTGTTATCGAGTTTAGCCGGATTTGCCTTTCGTCATCCTGCCTATACTTTTCCTGAATTTACTGTGAAAACACCAGTTTTAGTTATGAAAAATGCCGGTCACCCACTGCTACCTAAAAAGGAAAGGGTGGGCAACGATTTTTACATAAAAACCCCAGGTAGCTTTGTAATTATTACAGGCGCAAATATGGCAGGAAAAAGTACTTTTCTTCGTACTGTTGCAGTAAATATGGTGCTTGCCATGACAGGAACGGTTGTTTGTTCCTCCCGGATGCAGTGTAAACCGATGCAATTGATCACCGGATTGAGAACTACTGATAACCTGTTACGCAGTGAATCGTATTTTTTTGCTGAGTTGAAGCGCTTGAAATGGATTATCGACCGGTTGAATCGTGGCGAGGAGCTTTTTATTTTATTGGATGAGATTTTGAAGGGAACCAATTCGAGGGATAAACAGGCGGGTTCTATGGCTTTGATTCGTCAGTTTATCCGTTTAAAAACAACGGGCATAATTGCTACGCATGATATTTTATTGGGCAGCCTGGCTGAAAGTTATCCTGCGCAGGTAGAGAATCGTTGTTTTGAAGTAGTTTTACAGGAAGATCGGCTGAAATTTGATTATAAACTTCGTGAAGGTATTTCGCAGAACATGAATGCTACTTTTTTGATGCGGCGCATGGGAATTACAATGGAGTAAAAACAGAAAAGCGGAACAGAACTTTTTTTTACGGGGCTTGTTTATCTGTGGTAATAATGAATTGGAAAGGTTGTGTTTTAACTACGTATTAAAGGGTCATGGCCCTGCGAAATGAAAAGCTGTCCAATTCGAAAAACCAATAAGATGAAATATTTTCATGTGGTAAAAGAGATTCCAGGATTGTATCGGATTTATCCTCTGGTTCCTTTGCGCCGCACCGAGGGCGTTTATTTTGATAATGTACCGATGGAAGCGCTACCGCGCGTCGATGCCATCGATCGGGTGCTACACCATTCAGGCGCTTTGTCACCAGGTAGTTTGCAGGGCTGTGAACGACCCTGGTATATGCATCCTGACCAGGATGATAACTTGTTGGTATTAAAAGGTACGCGCTATGTGGATGTGTATACGCCTTCGCATGGACAGGTTGAAAGTTTTGTAATTTCTCCTGAAAAGGTTTTTCATAATGGTGAATTGGTGTATGATGGGCCGGCAATGCTCGTATGGCCGCGTGGCGTATTCCACCGGATTCGCAGTGCTGACGAAGGCTCTGCTTCCGTTAATTTTGCCATCCATTATGAAGGATTTAACCTGGATACAAATTTTAATGTGTATGATTTAAATACCGAAACCGGAACCTATACCGTGCTTCGTATCGGAAAAGCAGATCAGTTCTAATTATATTTTTGGAAGAAAACGATAATAAAGGAAGAGATCGAAACTTACCAGAAGGGCATTAAACGCGTATAAACCAGTTACCCAGTCGGGGTCGAATGTTAGTTTATGAATAATCCCGCAAAGGTATCCGATGATGATTATAATCATAAACACCGGTGATTTCCCTGCGACAACTTTCGTTCGCAGTGCTTTCATGATTGAAATAGGCCAGCTTGCACCGAAACAACTGAGCATGATAACTTCCCACAAACTCATAATATTTATGTGTTAAACGTCGCCAAAGATAGCAAAAAGGGAGTATCTCCGTTATGGGTTAAACGAAAATACTCCCCAGGGTTTTATACGCGGATAAAATTGTCTATATCATTGTTTTTGTTTTGATGATTTCATCACTATTTAACAGAATGTCAACATATTGTGCGCGTTTATAAGCAAATGGGTCTTTGATATTTGCTTTTGACAGTTTTCCTCTGAAATCATCGATTTTACTGAAATTATTATGTTCCATCCAGTATTTCATATCCTCGAGCATAGTAGTAATTTGTCCGGCACCATGCATATAGAGGGCACTTACTACTTGTACGGCATTGGCACCCGCTAAAAGGAGTTTGACAACATCTTCGCCTTCGTAAATTCCGCTATTGGCAACAATCTGCGCATCAATTTTTTTATACAGCAGGCCCGCGAATCGTAACGGCAGGCGATATTCATTGCCTGCAGAAAAAAGATTGGGCGCTGAGAGGGCAATTTTATCGATATCAATATCGGGTTGAAAAAGACGGTTAAAAAGTACAATGGCATCTGCCCCATGATCACTGAACAATTTTATGCTACGTAACAGGTTTCCATAGAAGGGGCTTATTTTTACACTTATGGGGATATTTACTGCCTGTTTTACTTTTTTTAATGTTTCGAGCTGACAAAGTAGAATATCGGTTTCATTTTTTTCAAAATCTACCGGGGCTTCATAAAAGTTAAGTTCGAGGCCTTTAACTCCGGTTTCGGCCATTTTTTTTGCATATTCAACCCAGGTGTCATCTTCCAGTGCATTTAAGCTGGCAATAATGGGCAGCCGGGTGTTTTTGAGTACGTATTTTAGTTCGTGAATATGCTCATTTGTTCCAGCGTGTTCCAGTGTAGGATAAAGTTGGCCCATTTCGGCATTGCGTTCGGCATATTCCTGTAGCTGCTCTGCCAGCTGTATACGTTCATAGGTGATTTGCTCCTCGAACAACGATTTATACACTACCGCGGCAGCACCTGCCTGTTCGAGTTTTTTAAGGAACTTAATATTTTTCGTAAGTCCGTTGGCTCCGATGACAATAGGATTTTCCAGTGGAATTCCCATGTAATTTGTTGAAAGGTCTGACATATTCTCTGTTGTTTTAAATGCTGAAATTATGTATAATAACAGCCCCGGCAATTCATTTGTTCACAATCGGAAAAATGACGGTTTTTAATATTGCCGGCAGAGCGCAGTGGGTAGCAGGGTTTATCAGGCCACGACAACGTTGATAATGCGCCCGGGAACCACAATTATTTTTTTAATTTGCTTCCCTTCTATCCATTTTTTTGTTTCATCGGCTTGCTTCACCTTGATTTCTATTTCAGTCGTTTTCAGTTCCAGCGGAAGTTCCAGTTTGAAGCGTGTTTTGCCATTGAACGATACCGGATATTCGAAAGTATTTTCCTGGATATAGTTTTCAATAAATTCTGGATATGCTTCATATTCAATGGTATGCCTATGGCCTAGCTGGTGCCATAATTCTTCTGCCAAATGCGAGGCATACGGTGAAATCAGTATGGTGAGTGGCTCGAGTATTGCCCGCTTATTGCATTGTAATGCGGTAAGTTCATTTACACAAATCATAAAAGTCGAAACCGCAGTATTGAAGCTAAAGCGACGGATATCCTCTTCTACTTTTTTGATGGTTTTATGGAGGATCTTCAGTTCCTGTTCTGTGGCTGTTTCGTCGCTTATGGTAAATTCATGATTTTCGTTATGATACAATTTCCAGAGTTTTTTGAGGAAACGGTAAACGCCTTCAATACCGCTGGTATCCCAGGGTTTGTGCGCTTCCAGCGGCCCCAGAAACATTTCATACAGGCGCAGCGTATCGGCACCGTATTTTTCTACCAGTTCATCGGGATTTTGTACGTTGTATTTCGATTTTGACATTTTTTCTACTTCCCATCCACAGATATATTTCCCATCTTCCAGGATAAATTCGGCATGGGCATACTCTTCGCGTGATTTTTTGAAGGCTTCTATATCAAGAATATCATTATGAACGATATGGATATCTACATGCAATGCGGTAGTTTCGTAGTTGTGGCGAAGGTTGTACGACACAAATTGCCGGGTTCCGTTAATCCGGTAAATAAAATTGCTGCGGCCCTGTATTTTTCCCTGATTAATTAATTTTTTGAAGGGTTCTTCCGTTACTGTTTTACCCAGATCGTAAAGAAATTTATTCCAAAAACGGGAATAAATGAGGTGTCCTGTGGCATGTTCGTCTCCTCCCAGGTAGAGATCTACTTGTTGCCAGTATTCAACGGCCTGTTTTGAAAAGTATTCGTTTTCGTTGTGTGGATCCATATATCGGAGGTAATAGCCACTGGAGCCGGCAAAACCGGGCATGGTGTTGGTTTCCATGGGATACCCTTCGGCGGTTTGCCAGTTCTCGGCCCTTGCCAGCGGTGGTTCACCCTCTTCTGTGGGCAGATATTTATCTACTTCCGGCAGTTCAACAGGCAAGGTGGATTCGTCAACCACATAGGGAATATCATTTTTGTAATAGACGGGGAATGGCTCGCCCCAATAGCGTTGACGGCTGAATATGGCATCTCTGAGCCGGAAATTGACTTTCCCGTGTCCCAGTTTTTGTTCTTCTATATGTTGGATAATTTCTTTAATTGCCTGTTTTACCTCCAGGCCGTTAATACGTCCGGAGTTGACCATAATACCTTCTTTTGCGTCGTAGGAGTCTTTCCAGGTGGTTGGGTCACTCATTTTTTCTCCGGACTGTGCCACTACCTGAAGAATGGGCAGGTTGAAGTGGCGTGCAAAAGCAAAATCCCGACTGTCGTGTGCCGGTACTGCCATAATTGCGCCGGTGCCATAGCCTGAAAGTACGTAATCTGCCGTCCAGATGGGTATTTCATCTCCCGTAAGGGGATTAATACCATAAGCTCCGGTAAATACTCCGGTTACTGTTTTTACTTCACTCATTCGTTCGCGTTCTGAACGGTTTTTCGCGCGGGTAACATAATGGTCTACCTCTATTTTTTGTTCTGATGTGGTGATAGTCTGGATCAGATCGTGTTCAGGGGCAAGCACCATAAAGGTTGCTCCGTAGAGGGTATCCGGACGGGTTGTGAAGACTTCGAGTATGTAGGGATGGTTTTTTATTTTGAAGTTAACCGAAGCGCCTTCAGAGCGGCCAATCCAGTTGCGCTGCATCTCTTTTAGTGATTCAGACCACTCGAGAGTTTCGAGGCCATCGAGGAGGCGTTGTGCATAAGCGGTGATACGCAGCGACCACTGGCGCATCATTTTTCGCTCAACCGGGTATCCTCCACGTTCCGAAAGTCCATCTTTAACCTCGTCGTTTGCCAGTACTGTTCCTAATGCAGGGCACCAGTTAACCCAGGTTTCAGCCAGGTAGGCCAGTCGGTAGTTCATCAGGATTTCCTGTTGTTTTGCTTCATTCATGGCAGTCCAGGCTTTAGCCGTGAAGAGTGGAGTTTCAGCGCAAGCTGCATCAATAGCTGCATTACCCTGCATCGAGAAATGTGCGATGAGTTTTTGAATCGGCTGTGCTTTTTCTGATTTTTTATCATACCATGAATTGAACAGCTGAATGAAGGTCCATTGCGTCCATTTGTAATAGGTTGGATCACAAGTGCGTACTTCGCGGTCCCAGTCGTAACTGAAGCCAATCTGGTCGAGTTGGGCACGGTAACGACGGATATTTTTTTCGGTGGTTACTGCAGGATGTGTGCCGGTTTGGATTGCATATTGCTCGGCAGGCAGCCCGTAAGCATCATAACCCATGGGATGTAGCACATTGTAGCCTTTATGGCGCATATAACGCGCATATATGTCTGATGCAATATAGCCCAGAGGATGCCCCACATGAAGCCCTGCCCCCGAAGGGTAAGGAAACATGTCAAGTACATAGAATTTTGGTTTTGTTGACCCATTCTCCGCCCTGAAAGTTTTATGCTGCGCCCAGTATTGCTGCCACTTTTTTTCTATTTCGCTGTGATTGTATTCCATGGTAATTATTTTCTGTAAAAAGCGTTGATAAATAAAGTGCGAATTTATAAAAACTGCCGGATATGAATTTTTATTTTTTTGTTTACCTACTCGTTCGTTTTGGAATGGAATAAGCCGAAGGAGTTATTTCGTCTGTTTTTGTATTTTTGAGGTTTATTGTTTTACGTAATGTATGATTAACACAAAAGGTATCCTTATTTTATTCTTTTTTATTTTTTTGGGAATTCTTCCGGCACAAATAGTATATGCGCAGGATTATCAGGAAGTTACGGCCCAAAATGGAGAAGGTATTTATGCATTGCTTCGGCGGTATAATTTTCAGGCCCATGCAGATTATGATCGTTTTTTAGTGTTAAATGCCGGCCGGTTAGGAAAAAATAATACCTTACTGGCCGGACAAAAGTATTTGTTGCCTCTGTCTTCAGTTACGGGAGCCTATCCGATTTTTGGTGCCGCTTATGCTGAGGTTAAAATTTTAGATCAGGCACTTTCCGGAGCCGTGTATTATCTGGTGAGCGGCCATGGAGGTCCTGATCCCGGTGCAGTGGGAAAAGTAGACGGAAAAACGGTTTCGGAAGATGAATATGCCTATGATATTACCCTGCGGCTGGCCCGGAAACTTGTTGAACATAGTGCTCTGGTGTATATGATAATCAGGGATAATACCGATGGAATACGAAATGATCGCTTTTTACCCTTGGATACCGATGAAGTTTGTTATCCTGACTTGTCGATACCATTGGATGTAAATGCCCGTCTTCGGCAACGCGTGAATGCTATTAATCAACTTTATCGTTCTCATCGGGCCAAAGGCAGAAGCTATCAGCGTTGTGTGGTTATTCATGTGGATTCGCGAACACGCGGCCAAAATATTGATGTGTTTTTTTATCATCATCAGCACAGCAAATCCGGAAAGCAGCTGGCTATGCAACTAAAGAAAACTTTTAAAGCTAAATACGACCGTTATCAGCCCGGAAGAGGTTATACGGGTACTGTGAGCCATCGAAATCTTTATATGGTACGTAAAACCGATCCCACAGCTGTTTATATTGAACTCGGAAATATTAATAATGCCCGTGATCAGCGTAGGTTTCTCGATTCAGATAACCGGGAAGCCCTCGCAAAATGGCTTTACGAAGGGTTATATGAGGATTTTAGAAAGCTGTAATACCTTTTTTCTTCACTCTTACCTCTAGTTTGGATACAGAAAATATGGGGTGGCTAAAATCCGAAAAGTGATTCCAGTTTTTCTCTCAATGCTTCTTCACGTAAATTCCAGGCAAGGATAATTCCGTTTTTATCCATTAGAAAATTGCTGGGAATACTGCGGATACCATAGAGTTTCCCTGCAGCATTGTCCCAGTAACTGAGGTCTGAAACATGGTGCCATGTGAGTTGGTCTTCCTTAATACCCTGAACCCATTTTTCACGGTCGCGGTCGAATGAAACCCCAACGATTTCTAATCCTGCTTCATGATATTTTTGGTATGCGTTAACAACATTAGGATTTTCCATACGGCAGGGTACACACCAGGAAGCCCAGAAGTCAACCAGAGTATATTGGCCCATCATTTCGGAGAGGGCAAGGCTGTTACCTCGCGTATCTTCCATCGTGAAATCAATATATTTTTGCCCGGGTGCGATGCTTTTTAATACATCAAGACGCTCTTTCACATATCCGGCATAGACCGATTTTTTGATTTCCTCAGTCAGCCCGTCATATAAGGGCTGCATGGTTTCTAATGTATATAAATAGGCATTCCGCCAGAGAAGAAACGGGGCGATCGTTTTATCATTATTGTTTATGATAAAACGGGTTTTGGCTTCATTTTGTATCGATTCCAGTGAATCAAGCTGATATTCCAGTTTTGCGGTCAGAACTTCGTTAGCCGATTGCCGTGCCATTTTGTATTGGTTATACACATCCGATAGTTGACGGTTAGCGGCATGATCCTCCGCTTTGTATGCGTTGTAAAGGCTATTGTTTTCGGTTCCGGTAATTTCCAATGTATTTAACTTCTCCCCTTTTTGCGTCAGAGTGATTACTCCTTCTTCCATAAAAAAATCGGTAAATGGCCTTCCCGGCTCAGTTGCCAGATATCGCACAACGGGCTCAGTTGCGGTACCAGTAAATGAAAACAGGCCATTTTTCGCTGGTATACTATCGTGTATGATAAAATTACTTCCTTCTCTTTCAAGCAGATATACAGTTTTGTTTTCTACTGACGGAAGGTTGGCATGAATGGATACAGTGTGGTTGGTTTTCTGCTGACATGCGATCAGCGCAACAGCGGTGGTGAGTAAAATAATCGCTTTCTTCATTCTTTGCATTTAGGGGTTCAAAATTTTATTCATCATCTTTTTATAGCGGCACATTATGGGCATATATTTGTTAAAGACAACAAAAAAGGAAGCCCGGTTCCATTCTATTCCTCTGGGTTGAATGCAATGGTTTAATTTTTTTTGTAATAGAAGAGATATTGGGAAAGGAATGCAAGGAAAAAAGTGATGGCAGCACTTGATAGTGCTTGTGTGAGCGTGACAAAGAAGCGGTTAAATGTCATACTTTCCAGCAGAAAGAGGTACACATGATGCAGAACAATAAGCATCAGTGAATACAAAAAGTACCATCGGGTGCCCATGATAAAAAGTGTTGGGCGCATACCGGGTTCAATTTCTCTACTGGTTGAAATCATGCGAACGATAAAGGGTCGCGCGAAAGCAACCAATACTGCAGCTGAAGTATGAAGCCCGGGGGTATGCGTAAAAAGGTCAATGCTTAATCCTAATAAAAATGCGATGATCAGCTGAAGCCATCCCGGACTGTCGAAAGGCAGCATGAGTAAAAAAAGAATATAAATGTACGGGTTAATTGATCCACCGAGGTTAATACGGTTGAAGACCAGTACCTGTGCGGCTATGAAAAGCACAAACCGAAGCAGTTGAACCCCTGTGTTTTTCATCGTTCCTCCATTTCATTTATGGTGTTCAGCCAACGTAAGGTATCTGCTTCATGGATTTCAATGGCATATACATGGTAAAGGGCATTGAAATTTTCAGCCAGTTTAAGTGAAATATGGTAGAAATGATCGCCTGGTTGCCATTCAACCTGTTCTACAATGCCAATGAGAAGGTTTTCAGGGAAAATATGTGAATAGCCGCTGGTAATTACTGAATCGCCTGTATTTACTGTGATATGGGTTGGAATATCGAGTAATTCTGTTGTGTGATAGCTGTTTCCGGGCCACACAATACGGCCGATTTCCCGGGTGTTTTTTAATCGTGCGCTGATTTGGCAGTTTAAATTGATGAGCGAAATTACACTGCTGTAATTTTCTGCCACATGGGTAACGATTCCCACAACACCCTGGGAAGAGATTACGCCCTGGTCGGGTTTTATTCCCTGTGCCCTACCCTTATCAAGCATGAGATAATTGTATTTTTTATTCACGGAATTACTAATCACTTTTGCGGGAATATAGTGCATCCGGTGGTGATTCGAATCGGCAGGCCATTGCACGGCCGTGTTATCTTGTAACGCCAGAAAGGTGCGTAACCGGGCATTTTCTTCGGTAAGTATTTTGTTTTGCTGGTTGAGGTGAAGGTATTGGGTTATGGAGAAAACTTGTTCATTGATATGACCTCTGAATGCGGTGGTGGCTTTTAATAGCCGGTTGTGTTGGTAGCTGTTATTGGAAAAATACATCCCCAGGCTCATTCCCATCAGAACGATAAATAGCAAGATCAGGTGATGGCGCAGAAGGAATGCAAAAAGGTTCCGCATGAATAGTAAGTCGTTTATTTGATAAGGAATGTAAACTTATCAAAGTTTTTAAGTGCTATACCCGTTCCCCGGGCAACAGCACGCAGCGGGTCTTCCGCTACATGGACGGGGAGTTTGGTTTTGTTATGAATTCGTTTATCCAGTCCCCTGAGCATTGATCCGCCTCCGGCGAGGTAAATTCCTGTCCGGAAAATATCTGCCGCCAGTTCCGGTGGGGTCATTTCCAGTGCATTCAGCACAGCCGTTTCGATTTTTGAAATCGATTTGTCGAGGGAATGGGCGATTTCTTTGTAATTTACAATCACTTCTTTGGGAATTCCGGTGAGCATGTCGCGTCCGTGTACGGCATAATCCTCCGGTGGATTTTCAATTTCTTCCATGGCAGCACCCACTTCTATTTTTATTCGCTCGGCTGTTCGTTCCCCGATGTTGATGTTATGTTGTTTGCGCATGTATTCCTCTATATCGAGGTTAAAATCGTCTCCTGCTATTCGGATGGATTTGTTATTTACGATGCCTCCCAGTGCAATAACAGCAATTTCACTGGTTCCCCCGCCAATATCAATAATCATGTTTCCGGTGGGTTCCAGTACGTCAATACCGATTCCTATGGCCGCAGCCATAGGCTCATGGATAAGTTTCACTTCTCTTGCGCCTGCCTGTTCAGCTGAATCCTTTACCGCGCGTTCTTCCACTTCGGTAATTCCGGAGGGGATACAAATAACCATTTTTAACGCTGGTGGGAAGAGGTTTTTTTTCGGGTTGATCATTTTGATCATCTCTCTGATCATGTGCTCTGCTGCCTGGAAATCAGCGATAACACCATCGCGGAGCGGCCGGACGGTTTTAATGTTTTCGTGGGTCTTCCCATGCATCATCATGGCGCGTTTCCCAACGGCAATAATTTTACCCGACGATCTTTCAATGGCCACAATGGAGGGCTCATCCACTACTACTTTATCGTTGTATATGATGATTGTATTGGCCGTACCCAGGTCGATAGCAATCTCTTTTGTCAAAAAGGAAAATATTCCCATGTTTTTCAGTTTTTAATGTTTAAAATGGCGCACGCCGGTGAAAACCATCGACATGGTATGTTCGTTGCAAAAATCAATACTCAGCTGATCACGTATTGAACCACCCGGTTGAATAATGGTTCGGATTCCTGCATGATAAGCCTCTTCAACACTGTCGGAGAAAGGAAAGAAGGCATCGGAGGCCATTACTGCTCCTTCTGTTTCGAAATGACTGGCTTTGGCTTTTGTAATTGCCTGTTTTACCGCATCAATTCTGGAAGTTTGGCCAGTGCCGTTACCGATTAGTTGTTTGTTTTTCACCAAAACAATGGCATTGCTTTTTGTATGTTTCACCAATTTATTGGCAAAAATGGTATCATTTGTTTCCCGGGTGTTCGGCTTTTTAAGCGTTATGTATTCAAGTTTTTCTACTCCTTCTGTTGAATGATCTTTTTCCTGGACAAGATAGCCATTTATTGCGGTCTTAACACTATAAGCTGAAAAAATATACTTCTTTTTTTTCAGGATGATGCGGTTGCTTTTCGAACGGAGCAGTTGAAGCGCTTGTTCCTCATATTCAGGGGCTAAAATCACTTCAAAGAAGCGTTTGTTGATTTCTTTGGCTGTCGCCTGATCAATACAGGTATTTGCAATAAAAACTCCGCCATAAGCCGAAACCGGATCTCCGGCGAGTGCATCGGTAAAGGCCTGAAGCAAAGTTTCGCGACTGGCGCATCCACAAGCATTGGTATGTTTTAAAATCGCAAAGGTGGGCTCCTGAAATTCCTGAATCAACGCAATGGCCGCATCTATATCAACAAGGTTGTTGTACGATAGAGTTTTTCCGTTCAGTTGTTCAAATACCTCGTCCTGCTTGCCGTAAAATGTACCGGTTTGGTGGGGATTTTCTCCATAGCGCAGCGGGGTATAAGTTTTTTCGTTGATTTTTAATGCTTTTTCTTTCTGTTCACCCAAAAAATAATTATGGATGGCTGTATCATAATGGGCGCTTAACTCAAATGCATAACCGGCAAAACGTTTGCGGTCGGCGGGCTGAATGGCTCCGTTTCCTTCTGTCAGTAGTGCAACAAATTCTTCGTAATAGTCTTTGGAGGGAACAACTAGCACGTCGCGGTAATTTTTTGCGGCTGCACGAATCAGGGAAATGCCCCCGATGTCTATTTTTTCAATACATTCCGTTTCGTCTGCTGCCGATTGTACCGTTTTTTCAAAGGGATATAAATCAACAATAACCAGGTCGATCGGTGGAATTTCATATTGGGTCAGATGTTCCTGATCTGTAAGATTATCGCGGCGTGAAAGTATTCCTCCAAAGATTTTTGGATGCAATGTCTTCACTCTTCCACCTAAAATCGAGGGGTATCCGGTAACCGATTCCACTGTTGTTGCGTCTATCCCCATGCTTGTGATGTATTCATACGTGCCACCGGTACTAAAAATTTGTATATTCCGATCCTGTAGCATACGAACAATCACATCTAAATTATTTTTATGATATACAGAAATAAGTGCTGATTTAATTTGTTTCACTGATTACATTTTTATGTTTGAAACCGTGGTCTTACAACCCTGCAATTTTATTAAAAATCAAGTTGATAAACAACCTGTGATTTTGATCTTTTCGATAATTTTATCCGAAATATAAAACTTCATCATTTATGCTTTTACTCAAATTATTAAAGGAAAGTTTCATTTTTGCCCTTAACTCAGTTATTGTGAATAAGGTGCGTACGACACTTTCATTATTGGGAATTACCATCGGAATATTCAGTATTATTTCGGTATTAACGGTTTTTGATTCGTTGCAAACCAGTATAAAGAATAGTTTTGATGAGTTGGGAAAGGATGTGATTTTTGTTACCAAGTGGCCCGTGGTTGGAAATCCGAATACCCCATGGTGGAAATACTGGAATCGTCCACAACCTACCCAACGGGAGCAACGTGAAATTTTGCGCCGAAGCAATGCTGCTGAAACGGCGGCAGCGTACTATACCTTCAGTAAAAATATTAAGTTTCAGTCGAAAACCATCGAAAATACAAGTATCCAGGCTGTAACCCATCAGTTTGATCAGGTAGTTTTTTTTGAACTTCAGGACGGGCGTTATTTCACTATTGATGAAGCGAATACGGGGCGTAACGTGGCTATCGTGGGTGCAAAAATTGCCGAAAATCTCTTTGATGCAATCGACCCTCTGGGTCAGCAAATTAAAATCGGAGGAAAGAAGGCTATTGTTATTGGTGTTTTTAAACAGCAGGGGAATAGTGCTATGGGAAATTCGACTGATGAGGTAATTATGGTGCCTATGGGATTTGGGAAAACGATTTGTTTTTCCCGGAATGTTAATATGGAAATTGCCGTGAAGGCCAAAGAGGGAGTGAGTAATGCTATGCTCAAAGATGAAATTGCCGGAATTCTGCGCACGGTCCGGAGTATTAAAGCCGGTGAAGAGGACTCGTTCGATATCAATGAGATTTCTGTTGTTACCAATTATATCGACCAGATTTTTAGTATCATTAGTATTGTGGGTTGGATTATCGGGGGATTTTCATTGTTGGTTGGGGGATTTGGCATTGCCAATATTATGTTTGTTTCGGTTAAGGAGCGAATCCGTCAGATTGGAATTCAAAAAGCGATTGGTGCTAAAAATTATTTTATTTTGAGTCAATTTTTGTTTGAATCGGTGTTTTTAAGCCTTTTTGGTGGTATTTTTGGCCTGTTGCTTGTTTTTGTTGGTGTTTTGGTGGCCAGAGCCACTATTGATTTTCCTATTTTTCTTAGTAGCGCTAATGTTATCGTCGCCATTAGCGTTTCTATTCTGATCGGCCTGGTGGCCGGTGCGATTCCGGCGTATAATGCTTCGCGTCTCGACCCTGTGGAAGCCATGCGATCCAATACGTAAAAAATTTTTCCTTTATGGGTTATTTTTTCTTTCTTTTTTGATTAAGATAAAAAGATGAGTTTCTTACTGCTTAACAGTAAAGCGATTACCATTTTGTTTTGGATAATTGTTTGGGTTAACGCTATTTATCGGTAGCTTTTTTTATCTTTACAATTCCTTATACTATTTTATGTTAAAACGTTGGGTCGTAAAAGAATATGGTGAAACTGAAGCCGTTACCAAGCTTTCCCGGGAGCTTGGTATTGATTCGGTTTTAGCCAATTTGTTGGTTCAACGGGGTATTACCGACTTTAACGGTGCAAAACGTTTCTTTCGCCCTGAACTTTCCCATCTTCACAATCCTTTCCTGATGAAGGATATGGATAAAGCAATTGACCGTATCCATCGGGCGCTGGAAACCAAAGAAAAAATACTTGTATATGGGGATTATGATGTGGATGGAACGACCGCTGTTGCGCTTGTTTACAGTTTCTTAAAAGACCTCGACGCAAATATCGACTTTTATATTCCTGATCGCTATGCTGAAGGGTATGGCGTTTCTTATATGGGTATTGATTATGCCTGTGTCCACAATTACAGTCTGGTTATTGCGCTTGACTGCGGAATTAAGGCCATTGAGAAAATCAGCTATGCCCGCAGTTTTGGTATTGATTTTGTTATCGGCGACCACCATCGACCCGGAGATACACTTCCGGATGCGGTTGCTGTGCTCGATGCAAAACGTGCTGATTGTGCGTATCCCTACAAAGAACTTTCGGGTTGTGGCGTTGGGTTTAAGCTTATTCAGGCCTACTGTCAACAATATAATATGCCGTTTGAACGCTTACACCCATACCTCGATCTTGTTGTGGTTAGTATTGCGGCTGATATTGTACCTATTACCGGCGAAAATCGAATTTTAGCCTATTTTGGATTGAAGAAAATTAACAGCAATCCACGTCCAGGGCTCGAAGCTATTTTGCAGGTTTCCAATGTATTACGACGAAAGCCTCCCGATATTAACGATGACAGGGGTGTTTTTACCCGGGAACTGACAATTTCTGACCTGGTTTTTGTTGTCGGCCCCAGAATTAATGCAGCAGGCCGTCTCGAATCCGGCCGTAATTCTGTGGAGCTTCTCATCAGTACAAGCTATGAAGAAGCAAAGGTGCTGGCCTCCGCTATTAATGATATCAATAACGAACGTCGCCATCTTGACAATCAGGCTACCACAGAAGCGCTTGAAATGATTTTGGCCGACCCAACTTATGCATCAAAAAAAACAACCGTAGTCTATAACCCGGAATGGCATAAAGGAGTCGTCGGAATCGTAGCCTCACGGCTTACTGATAATTACTACCGCCCTACGGTGGTGTTAACAAAAAGTAATGGCCTCATTACCGGCTCAGCCCGCTCTGTGAAAAATTTTGATGTGTATGATGCCATTGATGCCTGCTCCGACCTGCTGGAACATTTCGGCGGCCATACTTATGCCGCAGGCCTATCGATGAAAGAAGAAAACCTCGAAGCTTTTACTAAAAAATTTGAACGAATCGTCGATGAATCTATTGATATGTCGATGCTTGTACCTGAAATCGAAGTGGATATGGAAATTCGTTTAAGCACGATAAATACCCGTTTTTATCGAATTCTTAAACAATTTGCCCCCTTTGGCCCGGGTAATATGTCGCCCGTGTTTTTAACTAATGGCCTGGTGGATACCGGAGTGGTCAGGTTGGTTGGAAAAAATGAGGACCCACTGCGCAACCATTTGAAACTAACGGTTATTCATCCGGACGAATCCTCATACCCTCAGCCTGCTATTGCTTTTCAACAAGGCGAATATTACTCAAAAATTGCCGAAGGACAGCTCTTTAGTATCGTATATCACGTGGAACAAAATGAATGGAATGGAACGACCACCCTTCAACTTAATATTAAAGACATTAAAATAATTCCTTAAATATTGAAGGTTTCTTCTATGAAATCATTGACCTGATTTTTTTCCTGATCGAAATCCGGCCTTTTTTCATCAAATACGATTTCCTCCATTTTATTGCTTAGGTTTTCGATATAAGGATAAAAAAAGCTTTCCTCTTTAATTTTTTGATCAATTAGATCGTTTTTCCTCTCAAAATTATCGAATACATAAAACAGAATAGCCAGCAGCAAAATTCCTTTTATCGCACCAAAAGCTAACCCGAGAATGGTATCCACTGGGCCCAACGCAATGGCATGGAATAATTTTTTTATTCCCTTCCCCAGCAGGTTAAC
>Ga0116152_10000209_pt1 | contig 47583 bp, 45 predicted proteins | sample AD_UKC119_MetaG_FD_89894 | JGI IMG/M metagenome (GOLD analysis project Ga0116152, IMG submission 89894) | Active sludge microbial communities of municipal wastewater-treating anaerobic digesters from Hong Kong - AD_UKC119_MetaG | ecosystem: Engineered > Bioreactor > Anaerobic > Digestate...
AGTATTGCCGGTGTTGTTGCTACCATTCCAGCCGTTATTATTCCCGGTATTGCCGTTGTTACCGCCGTTCCAGCCATTGTTGCCGGTGTTGTTACCGCCGTTATTCATACCCTGCAGAAGCTGGACGATCAATGACAGCAGTAAAACCATCTGATTATTGCCACCCAGCAGGCTGGTAAAGCTGCCATTATAGGAATTGCCAGCCGTATTCGCACTGTTACTACCTGATGTAGTAGTCTGAACACTTTGAGAGGTATTGTTTACATTAAGTGTCATTATAAGACTCTCCTTAACACCTTAAAAATTTCACACAAACCAAGCAGTCAAGTTTTATACCGTTGTTTTGAACTGCACATAAAAGCCTTTCGGCCAATGCAAACAGTCCCCCGAGGAAGTCAAAAGCACACAGTGACATTTACGACTTGCTTGCATACAGGGATTAGATGCGAAACGAGGTGCACAGAGCCAATGCTGGCAGGATAAACGACAGGGATTCCATAACAAATGGTTAAGGGTTATTTCAGGAAGGCCTTCATGTCAGGCCAAAAGCTGGCGCACGGGGGCAAAACTGCGGCGGTGGATAGGCAGTACGCCCAGATGCTGCAGGGCCTCAAGATGCATGCATGTAGGGTAGCCTTTGTGCCGTGCCAGTCCATAACCGGGATACAGGCAATCATACACTCGCATCTCCTCATCACGAGCGACCTTGGCCAGAATGGAAGCGGCGCTGATGGCAGGTATCAGGCGATCACCTTTCGGAATGGCAATGACAGGCAGACGGGTAACAGGACAGCGGTTCCCGTCAACCATGACCCGATCCGGACAGAACGGCAATGCTTCCAGCGCACGCTGCATGGCCAGCAGGGTGGCCTGGAGAATATTGATCCGGTCGATCTCTTCCACTTCGGCACGCCCATAGGCATAGGCCAGCGCCCTGGCACGGATTGCTTCGGCCAGTACTTCGCGCCTGGCAGGTGTGAGTGTTTTGGAATCGGCCAGCCCGGCAATCGGTCGGCGTACATCCAGAATGACAGCCGCCGTCACCACAGGGCCGGCCAGAGGGCCACGCCCGACTTCATCAATACCGGCAATCAGTTCAGGGACTGCAGACATGAAAACTGCTCCAGCAGGGTTGCGGCGGCGGTTTCACTGGCATTAAGGCGCAGCTGCCGGTACTGTTCGTGAAAGCAGGCCATCAGGTAGTCACGACGCTGCGGCGACAGCTCATCCAGCTGCTCCAGGGCCTCGACAAGCTGCTCATGGCTGGCACGGTGCTGCAGGTATTCCGGTACCAGCTCCTCCCCGGCCAGATTATTGGGCAGCGTCACATAACGCACCTTCAGCAGCCCGAAAGTCCGGATCAGCCACCAGGTCAGCGGAGCAACCTTATAGGCTGCCACCATCAGCCGCCCGCTCAGCATCCCTTCCAGTACCGCCGTCCCGGAGGCCAGCAGCATACGGTCTGCTGCCTGCATGACCTGACGTGCAACCCCGACCCGTATCTGCAGAACCAGCACAGGGGTTTCTCTGGCAGCCAGCTGCTCCAGTGTCACACGGGCTTTGTCATCAACCACCGGAATCAGCACCTGCAAGGCGGGATTGCGCTGTTGCAGGGTCTCTGCCACCTGCAGAAACAACAGGCCCAGACGTGCAAGCTCACCCGAGCGGCTCCCCGGCAGTACCGCCAGTACCGGTCGCCCGGTGTCCAGCCCGAGTGCCAGCCGGGCCTGCCGATGATCAGCATTAAAGGTTATTTCGTCCGCCAGGGGGTGACCGACAAAATAGGCAGATATAGCATGCTTGCGGTAAAATTCGACCTCAAAGGGAAACAAGGTCAGCATCAGATCAATACTCTTTCTGATTTTATGTACCCTGCCCTCGCGCCAGGCCCAAATTGAAGGACTGACATAATGAACGGTGGAAATTCCTGCCGATTTCAGTTTCCGGGCCAATGGCAGATTAAAATCCGGCGCATCCACTCCGATAAAAAGATCAGGCGGATTTTTAATCCACCTCTGATAAACCGACTTCCTGATTTGCAGTAATTCAGGCAGGTGACTTAAAACCTCCACCAACCCCATGACCGAAAGCTTTTCCAGCGGGTAAAGCACATGGCAACCGGCCTGCTGCATTTCCGGACCGGCAATCCCCTCAAAAACCAGATCAGGATTCAGCACCCGCAGACTTTGAATCAGGCGTGCAGCCAGTAAATCACCGGAAGCTTCCCCGGCAATGATGGCAATACGCGCTGTCATCACTCAACGCGCCAGACCGCGTTCACTGTGGCTGCAGAAATCCAGCAACAGACGCACATCCGCAAACTGCCCATACTCGGACTCCAGCTGCGCCAGCGCCTCCTTCAGGGGCAAATGCTGGCGATAAATCATGCGATAAGCCTGTTTCAGACGACTGATGGACCCGGCACTGAAGCCATGACGCCGCAACCCCTCCAGATTAAGCCCCCGTGGCTCAGCCGGCGCCCCGGAAACCATGGTATAAGGCGGTACATCCTTGTTCAGGGCGCTGCCCATGCCGGTGAAAGCGTACTCACCGACCACACAGAACTGGTGTACCAAGGTGAACCCGCCCAGAATGGCATGGTCACGAATCTCCACATGGCCGGCCAGTGTGGTGCTATTGGCGAAAATGGTATTATTGCCCACCAGACAGTCATGAGCCAGGTGCACATAGGCCATGATCCAGTTGTCATCACCCAGTACCGTCCTGCCCCTGTCCTGCACCGTACCACGATTGAAAGTGCAGCACTCACGAATCACGTTGCGATTACCAATTACCAGCTCGGTCGCCTCGCCACCGTACTTCTTGTCCTGTGGCGTCGCACCAATGGAGGCAAACGGGTAAATGTGGTTATCTTCACCGATCAAGGTCGGCCCCTCAATCACCACATGCGGGCCAATCCGGGTTCCCCGGCCAATCCGGACACCGGGGCCGATAAGGCTGTAAGCCCCGACCTCAACACCTTCCGCCAGTTCGGCAGCCGGATCAACAAGGGCTGTGGGATGGATCACACCACACCCTCCTTGGCAGCACACATAAGCTGTGCGGAAGCGGCCAGCCGGCCCTCCACGGAAGCACGGGTATCAAACACCCACATAATGCCTTTCTTCCTGATGATCTCGGCTTCCAGCACCAGCTGGTCACCGGGTTCAACCTGCTGCTTGAAACGGGCTTTGTCAATGGCCGCCAGCATGTAGAGAATGTCATTGCGTGGCGTTTCACCCATGCTGCGAAACCCGAGCAGCCCGGTAGCCTGTGCCAGCGCCTCAATCACCAGCACCCCCGGCATGATCGGCCTGGCCGGGAAATGGCCGTTAAAAAACGGTTCATTGACACTCACATTTTTGATGGCACGGATGGATTTGCCCGGCTCCAGCTCCAGCACCCGGTCCACCAGCAAAAACGGGTAACGGTGGGGGAGAAAATTTCTTATTTCGTTGACATCCATCTGCACCATGGCTCACATTCCCTGCTTGTTCTGTTCTGTATTCAGTTGTTTTTCCAGTGCCTGTACCCGGCGTGCCAGCTGGTCCAGCTGACGGAAGCGGACCGCATTCCTGCGCCACAGCCCATGCTCATCCACTGTCGTACCGGAAGAGTAGACACCTGACTCATTGATTGAATTGATGACAAAACTGGTAGCGGTAATGGTGACCCGGTCAGCAATATTGAGATGGCCCGCTATCGATACCATGCCGGAAATCTGGCACCAGGCCCCGATTTTCGCACTGCCGGCAATCCCGGTACAGGCGGCAATCACGGTGTGATCACCCAGCTGCACGTTATGTGCAATATGGATCAGGTTGTCGAGCTTGACCCCGCGTCCAATCCGGGTTTCCCCCAGTGCAGCCCGGTCAATGGTGGTATTGGCACCAATCTCGGCATCATCATCGACCCACACAATACCAATTTGCGGAATTTTATACCAGCCCGCAGGCTCCGGTACAAAGCCGAAACCGTCCGCTCCCAATACCGCACCGGAATGAATCGTCACACGACGTCCAATTCGTGTGCCCTCCCCCAGCGCCACCCGTGCATGCAGCCAGCTGTCCTCACCAAGCTCGCAATCCCGTGCCAGGGTACACCCGGCTTCCAGCACCACCCGATCCCCGATCCGGCATCCGGCCCCGACCGACACGTGCGGACCTATCGAGACCGCCTCTCCCAAAACGACATCAGGGGCGATCACCGCACCCGGATGAATACCGGCATCCGGACGCCGGGGCGGATTCAGCAGAACGGCAACTTTGGCATAGGTCAGATAAGGATTGGGGCTGACCAGACAGTCGCCCTGGTAGCGCTGTGCCAGCTCGGGCGGCAGAATCAGGGCACCAGCTGCGGAGCTGTCCAGAAAACGGGCATACTGGCGGTCACGCACAAAACTGATTTCCGCTGCCGCTGCGTGCTCAATCGCGGCAATGGCAGCAATCCGTTTTGCGGTGTTGCCACGCACCTCGGTTCCCGTGCGTTCGGCAAGCTCGGCCAGTGACAATTCCATGGTGATCTGCCCTTTTTACTCTTGTGGTTCGGTTATTACCGCATTGTTGGCATTTGAACCATCCTCAAACTGCCTTTGCAGGTAGTCCAGGACTTTCTCGGTCATATTGACGCGTTCACTGGCGACGATGAAATCGGACTCCTTGAACACGATATCAATGCCCTCCATGATCCGCACGGCATCAATGGCCTCCGCCACCTGACGCTGCAGACGCTCCAGTGCCGTGTCTTTATCCAGGCGCAGATTCTCACGCAGGTCTTCAAACTTGCGCGAATAGGTTCGCTGACGAATACGCAGTTCACTTTCGCGCTGTACCCGCTCCCGCTCCGACAGCGTATCCCCTGTCGCCTGCAGGTCTTCCCGCTCCTGCTTCAGGCGTTCCTGCTCTTCGGCCAGGGCCTTTTCCTGTGAGGAGTACTTGTCAGACAACAGCAGCCCCTCGGCAGCAGACTGGGGCGAGCGCTTGAGAATATCGTTCATATTAACGACTGCGAACCGGTAGGGAATCCCTGCGGCGGGTGAATTTGCAGCCAGGGCCAGCGGACTGGCCAGTGCCATTATCAGCAAGGCACCAGCCAGAAAAGGCATCAGATATTTGCGTGCCTCAGAATGAGGCTCCGATACTGAACTGAACAACTTGTTCCTTGTCTCCATCTTTTGCATTCAACGGTTTGGCATAACTGATTTCCAGCGGCCCGATCGGTGACAACCAGACCACCCCGATACCGGCAGAATAACGCAGTTCGTCGGCCTTGAAGCCGTCATAATCCTCGAACACATTACCACCGTCCACGAAGGCACTCATTTTCAGCCCTTTGATCTCACTGGCAAACGGTACCGGGAACTGAACCTCGGCGGTGCCGGTCAGCATGAAGTCGCCCCCTCTGGCACTGCCCTTGGAATCCAGCGGCCCCAGACTGCTGGACTCGAAACCACGGACCGAACGAATACCACCGGCGAAGTATTTTTCAAAGAATGGCAGCCCATCAGTACCGCCGCTCCCCCAGCCCGAGGCGACCCGCCCCTTGAGGGCAAAGGTCACGTCATCCGTGATTGCCCGGTAAAACGCCCCTTCGTAGCTGAGTTTCTGGAACTCCAGATCACTGCCCGGCAAGGCGGCCTGAAGTGATACCCGGTGACGCTGGCCCTCGGTCGGAAAAATGGTGCGATCGCGGGTATCGTACACAAAACTGGCCGTAACCGGAAACTGGGTGTATTTTTCACCATGCTGATCCACAAATTCCTGGATGTGGTCAGCCGGTGAATCCCCGAGGATGACCTTGCGCTGCTCCACCCCGGCGGCAAAATACAGCGAGTTGGTCTCACTCAGCGGTATGGTGTAGTTGATATTGCCGCCCGCCTTGTCGGAAGCGTATTCGGAAATATCCTCTTCAGCGGCATCATACTCGTTGTAGTAAAGGCTGAAACCACGGCTGATGCCATAGGGCGTGTAATACGGGTTGGTATAGGAGATACGGAAATTCTTGTTGGCGCTGCTGTTGTCCAGATCAATTTCCATCTGTTTGCCGGTGCCCATGAAATTGTCCTGATGCAGACTCAGGTTGAGCAGCAGGCCCTGGGACTGGGAATAACCGGCACCGATGCGGAACTGGTTGGAAGAACGCTCGGCAATCACGACATTCAGGTCGACCTGATCCGGGGTTCCGGCCACCGGCTCCGCGTTGATGCGCACACTTTCCACATAAGGCAGACGCTGCAGGCGTACCTTGGAACGCTCCACCCGCTCACGCGAGAACCAGGAGCTTTCCAGCTGACGCATTTCACGCCGATACACCTCGTCACGGGTACGGTTGTTGCCACGGATATTGATGCGCCGCACATAGGCACGCTTGCCCGGATCAATCTGCAGGGTGATGCCAACCCGTTTGTTGACATTGTCGATCTGCGGTACCGGCTGGATGCGGGCAAAAGCAAAGCCCTCTTCACCCAGGCGTTCGCCCAGATTCTTGCGCGTTTCCTCCAGCGCCTTCTGGGAAAACACGGCACCGGGCTGCAGCTTGATGGACTCATTCAGCTGCTGCTGGTTCAGGCCGTGATTACCGGCCACATCCACGGAACCGATGCGGTACTGGTCGCCCTCATTGATGCTGATACTGATGAAAACACTCTGCTTGTCATCCGACAGCGAGACATCCGAGGACACCACTTCAAAATTCAGATAGCCCCGGTCACGATAAAACGAAGTCAGGGCATCCAGATCACCCACCAGTTTCTGTTTGCCATACTGGTCACGCGAACTCAGGAAGGAAGGTACCAGGGAGCTGCGGGTGCCGGATTCAAACTGTTTGAGCAGCTCCGCCTCGGAAAAGGCCCGGTTGCCGACGATCCGGACCTGACGGATACGGGCTTCCTTGCCTTCCTGGATTGAAATGTTCAGGCGTACCCGACTGTTGTTGCGATCCAGAGGCTGAATCTGGGTAGACACCTTGGCCCCATAGTAGCCGATGGACAGGTACTGCTGCTCCAGCTCACGCTCAAAGCGGGTCAGGGCCGCCCGATCCAGCATGTCACCCTTGCTGAGGCTTGATACCTTGAGCGCCTGCATGATCTGTTCGGTCTTGACCTTGCTGTTGCCCTTGACATTAATGTCACCGATGGCCGGACGTTCAACCACGGAAACCAGCAGCACATCACCATTGCGCGCCAGCTGGACATCTTCAAACAGGCCACTTTGGAACACCGAGCGGATGGCCTCCGGTGCCTGACTGTCATCAAAAGGCTGCCCCACCCGTGCCGGAAGGTAGTTGATCACGGTATCCGGAGACACCCGCTGCAGGCCGCGAACCTGTATATCGCGAACCACAAAGGAAGCGGCCATGACCGTCTGCGAGGCCATCAGGATGCAACCGACAGCACCATAAGAGAAGATTTGTTTTTTCATGTTAGTTCAACAGCCGCACAAAATCGTTGTATAAAGCCAGTACCATGATACCGGCAACCAGCGCCATCCCCAGCTTCATGCCCATTTCCTCGATCCGCTCGGAAACCGGACTGCCCTTGATCAGCTCCACCACGTAGTACAGCAGGTGACCGCCATCCAGCATCGGAATCGGCAACAGGTTCAACACCCCCAGACTGACACTGACAATGGCCAGAAAGCCCAGGTAATAAGGCAGTCCCGCTGCGGCTGTTTCACCGGAAAACTTGGCGATGGTCAAGGGGCCGCTGATGTTCTTGATTGACACCTCACCCATCAGCATGCGCCCCATCAGTTTCAGGGTCAGGAGTGAAGTCTGCCAGGTTTTCTCAACCCCGCGCACCAGTGCATCAACCGGCCCCAGATACTGGGTAAAGGTCAGCTCGGACAGCACATGCTCCGGCACATACTCACCCACGCCCGCCCCGATGTAACCGGAGGTGCCCTCATCGGTCTTGCGCGCCATGGGTGTCACGTTCAGGGTGACAACCCCTTCATCACGCTGCACCTGCAGTTCAATCGGGCTTTCCGGATGCAGCTTGACATAATCCACAAAAGACTTCGCACCGCTGGTCAGTGCCAGTCCGTCAACCTTGAGGATACGATCACCGGCCTGCAATCCCCCCCGGGCTGCCGGTGAATCCGGCATTACCTGCGAGATGCTGACGCCAAATTCCGGGGCCCAGAACTCCAGCCCGGACCTGAGCAGGAAGTCCCCCTCATCTTTGAGCAGCGCGACGCCGGACAGATCCAGCCGACGCTCAAGCCGATTGCCATTCCGGGTTTCCACCTCGACTTGCAGCACGGGAGAACGCAGATAATCCTCCAGCATCAGCATGCGTGCGTCCTCCCAGGAGACAACCGCCTGTTGGTTCACGGCCACAATCCGGTCGCCCGGCTCAAACCCGGCCGTTACCGCTGGCGTATCCTGGCCAAAGGGCGTGACATAAGGGTGCATGGCCGGATTGCCGGTCAGGAAAATCAGGGCGTAAATAAAGGCAGCAAGAATGAAGTTGAAGGCCGGGCCGGCAAACACGATGGCAATGCGCTTCCAGACCGGTTGGCGATTGAAGGCACGGTGTACCTCATCGGCGGCAACCTCCCCTTCACGCTCATCCAGCATCTTGACATACCCCCCCAATGGCAGGGCTGCAACCACGTATTCGGTGGCATCCGGATCCTTGCCGGAAACCCTGCTCCAGAGCGGCTTGCCAAAGCCGATGGAAAAACGCAATACCTTCACACCGAGCTGGCGGGCGACCCAGAAGTGGCCGAATTCATGCACGGTGACAAGAATGCCGATAGTGACAAGAAAGGCAGGGAGTATTAACAGCAAGTCCATAGAAATCATTGCATTTTTTTATTATTTATCCAGCATGATGCCGCCTTTCGGCTTGCCTCATCCTGAATAATAATATCCTCAAGTTGATCGGGGGTTCCAGCGTCGGCCCATTCCATCACATCCTGGATCAGTTGTGGAATAACCATGAACGGAATTTCCTGATTCAGGAATGCCGCCACTGCCACCTCATTGGCCGCATTCAGGGCAATGGTGGCATAACCACCACGGGCATGCGCCTCATACGCCAGACGCAGGCAGGGAAAACGTGCCAGGTCCGGAGCCTCAAAATCCAGCCGGGCCGTGGCAATCAGGTCCAGTGCTGCAACCCCGGATGCCATCCGCTCCGGCCATCCCAGGGCATGGGCAATCGGTGTGCGCATATCCGGATTGCCCATTTGCGCCAGCACCGAGCCGTCATTATAGGCCACCATGGAATGAATCGTGCTCTGCGGATGCACCACGACCTCAATCTTCGCCGGGGGCAGGGAAAACAGCCAGCAGGCCTCAATGACCTCCAGCCCCTTGTTCATCAGGGTGGCGGAATCAATGGAGATTTTCGGCCCCATGGACCAGTTCGGGTGTGCCAGTGCCTGCCGGGGTGTAGCCTGTTCCATGCGCTCCCGGCTCCAGGTCCGGAACGGGCCACCGGAAGCTGTCAGCAAAATGCGCTCCACACCGGCCGCAAACTGCCCTCCGGGCAGGCATTGAAAAATGGCATTATGCTCACTGTCAATAGGCAACAACTCGGCACCGTGCTCCCGGACAGCCTGCATAAACAGCTGCCCGGACATCACCAGGGCTTCCTTGTTGGCCAGCAGCACCCGCTTGCCGGCCCGTGCGGCAGCCAGCGACGGCAGCAGCCCGGCAGCACCGACAATGGCCGCCATCACATAGTCGGCTTCCGGATCGGCAGCCACCTGCTCCAGCGCCTGCCGCCCGCTCAGCACTACAGTCGGGCATTCAGCCTCATGCAGGCTTTGCCGCAAACGCTCCGCAGCCGACGCATCCACCATCACCGCATAACGGGGCTGAAAGCGCAGGCACTGCTCCCGCAGTGCCTCCACACGCTGCCAGGCCGTCAGGGCAAACACCCGGAAACGCTGCGGATGCAAGGCCAGCACCGCCAGCGTGCTGACACCAATGCTGCCGGTTGACCCCAGGATAGTGACACTTTTCTGCACCGGTGCTTGCCCTGTTGCGAACATGTCAGGCCACCTTGATCCACCACAGCCCCAAAGTCAACAAGGGGGCCGCAGCTACCAGACTGTCAATCCGGTCCAGCACCCCGCCATGGCCAGGCAGCAGCGTACCACTGTCCTTGACCCCGGCCAGACGCTTCATCATGCTTTCAAACAGATCACCGGCAATCGACATCACCACAGCCAGCAGACTGAACACTACCAGCAGCAATGCCTGCCCGGCCCCGAGACCGGCCACCAGCGCCCCGATCAGGGACCAGATCAGTGTCACCGCCAATGCGCCCAATGCCCCTTCACGGGTTTTGCCCGGACTGAGCGCCGGGGCGAGCTTGTTCCGGCCAAAACGCTTGCCGGTAAAATAGGCGGCGATATCCGCAAAGGCAATCAGGCTGATGAGATAAAAGACATACCCGTAATGCTCGCCATGCAGATTGGCCAAAGCATACCAGGCCGGTACCAGCACCAGCAGCATCAGCGTCTTCAGCAACCAGGGACGCTGCTCATAAAACCGGGTGCCGGGCTGGTAACGCAGCAGTAGCCCGAGAATAACCCCCCAGACCGGCACACTGACCAGCAGAATCGGCAACAAAGGCCAGTGCAGCCACAGCAGCGCATAGCCGATCAGGACCGCCGGCAGTGGTGCCAGCATGCGCGGCATGCCTTCAGGCGTCCCGGTCAGGCCCGCCCACTCCCAGCCCCCGATGCCGACAATAAAAATCAGCGCCAGCAGGGCAAAAGCATAGGTGGGCAGCAAAACAATGGCACCAGCCACCAGAAGGGCCAGAATCAGGCCGGTGATAATGCGCTGTCTAAGCATGGGGAGCACTCCGCCTTACCTGATCACCAGTCATGCCAAAACGGCGCTGACGGCTGGCATAAGCATCAAAAGCCTGCTGTATCGCCTTTTCGTCAAACTCCGGCCACAGGCAGTCAGAAAAATACAGTTCGGAATAGGCCAGCTGCCAAAGCAGGAAGTTGCTGATGCGCTGCTCGCCCCCGGTACGAATAAACAGATCCGGCTCGGGCACCCCGGCGGTGGACAGATACTTCTCCAGCATCGACTCTGTTATCCCGGAGGACTCCAGTTCCTGCGCCTGAACCGCCTGTATCAGTGTCCGCACCGCCTGCATGATATCCCAGCGTCCCCCATAATTGGCTGCAATCTGCAGGACCATGCCGTTACCACTGCAGGTCTCTGCCTCTACTTCGGCAATTTTCTGCTGCAGGGTATTGGAAAAACCACTCCGGTCACCGATAAAGCGCATACGCACCTGATGTTTGAGCAGACCGGCGGTTTCGCGCTCCAGCACGGTCATGAACAATGACATCAGCCCGCTGACCTCTTCTTCCGGACGCTTCCAGTTTTCACTGCTGAAAGCGAACAGGGTAAGGCACTCCACCCCGGCCTTGCTGCAGTAGCGGATGGCCCTGCGGGCCGCCTCCACCCCGCGATGATGCCCGAACAGACGTGGCAGCAGCCGGGCCCTGGCCCAGCGCCCGTTGCCATCCATGACAATCGCAACATGGCGGGGAACCCGGTTGACAGCAGCTGGGGTGGATGGGGACATGCTGTCAGATTTCCATCAGGTCCTTCTCTTTCTTTTCAAAGACAGTGTCCACTTCTCCCACATACTTGTCCGTCAGTTTCTGCACCCGGTCTTCGGCACGACGCTCGTCATCCTCGGAAATCGCCTTTTCCTTTTCCAGGGTCTTGAAATCGGAATTGGCATCACGGCGGATATTACGGATGGCAACCTTGGCACTTTCCACCTCGTTCTTGACCACCTTGACCAGATCACGCCGGCGCTCTTCGGTCAGGGGGGGAACCGGAACCCGGATCACGGTACCGGCTGTGGCCGGATTCAGGCCCAGATCAGAGGTCAGGATGGCCTTTTCAATCACGGACACCATGGGTTTTTCCCAGGGTGTGATGCTCAAAGTCCGGGCATCTTCAATGGAAATATTGGCAACCTGACCCAACGGGGTCGGGGTACCGTAATAGTCCACCGTCACATGGTCAAGCAGGCTCGGATGGGCACGCCCGGTACGGATCTTGGCCAGCTCGCCCTTGAGTGCTTCAATACTTTTCTGCATGCGCTGTTCAGCGTCCTGCAAAATGTCATCAATCATTTTCAATTCTCCAGCAAAGTACCCACAGGCTCGCCCTGCACAATGGCAGCCAGCGCACCTTCGGCAAACATGTCAAACACCCGCAGCGGCAGGTGGTTATCCCGACACATGACCATCGCAGTCAGGTCCATGACACCCAGCTGCTTCCCGATGGCCGTATCATAGGACAGCGTCGGGTAACGGCGGGCATCCGGATATTTTTTCGGATCGGCCTCATACACCCCGTCCACCTTGGTCGCCTTCAGCAGCAGGTCACACTGCAGCTCCACGGCACGCAGACTGGCGGCGGTATCGGTGGTGAAAAACGGGTTTCCGGTCCCGGCCGCACAGATGACCACCTGTCCGCATCCCAGATAGTCACGTGCCTTATGTGCTGCATAAGGCTCACCCACCGGAGCCATGGGTGTGGCGGTCAGCACCCGGCACTCTCCATTCAGCTGCTCCAGCATGTCCTGCATCGCCAGCGCATTCATGACGGTTGCCAGCATGCCCATCTGATCCCCGCGCACCCGGTCCATACCGGCAGAGGCCAGTGCAGCCCCCCGGAACAGGTTGCCGCCACCGATGACCAGCGCGACCTGCACGCCCTGTTGCACCTGCTCCAGCACTTCCGTCGCCACCCGGCGCAGAATTGCCGGATCAATGCCGGATTCCTGCTCCCCCATCAGCGCCTCGCCACTGAGTTTCAGAAGGATGCGCCGGTAACGGGGATGGGAAGGATTACTGGACATGGACAGGCTCGTGTATTGCAAAAACCGGTGTATTTATACAGGTGACAGCGGTACGGGGCAAGAAGCGTTGCCGACAACCCTGCTCAGGCTCACTCCGCCAGATCAACCCACACCCCGCCTGTCAGGTTCTCCAGCTCATCGGCGTGCAGTTCAAAAACGGAATTCGGTGTTCCCGCTGCCGCCCAGATGGCGTCATACTGCTGCAGGTCCGGGTCCAGCAGGGTCTTCACTGCTGCGGCATGCGCAACCGGTGGCACACCGCCAATGGCGTAGCCGGTTTTCTCGCGCACAAATGCAGCGTCTGCCTTGCCAAGCGCAAGACCGGTTGCCTGGTTGATCCGGCTCATGGAAACCCGGTTGCTGCCCGAGGCCACCACCAGTACCGGCTCACCACTGGCCTTGTCCCTGAAAATCAGCGATTTGGCAATCTGCCCCACCGAACAGCCGATAGCCTGTGCAGCCTCGACCGCGCTCCGGGTGGAATCCGGCAGCTGCCGGACCACAAATTGCTGACCATGGGCGGACAGGAAATCCTGCACCCGTTGTGATGATGCCTTCAAATCCAGATTCATATACGCCATCCTCCTGTCATCTGCGGCCAGTCATCAGCCATAAAAGCCACCATGCCATCATAGGCCATCCCGCATGCCAATTCAGCAAATCACCCACAAATCAACAGCAGCACGGCAATTCAGGGCCGGGGCGGACTTGTATCCCTACGATACTCCACATACCATCTGCCGCTTTTTAAAATACCTACAGGAATCGCACTGCGATGATTGAATCAGTCAATGCGCCACGCATCGTGCCGCTGGAACACATTTTACCGGATGAACCGCTGCTGATGATGGGAGCCGGCCCGGTACCGATCCCGCAGAAAGTCGCAGCGGCCAACTCCATTGTCATCAACCACCTCGGGGAAACCATGAACCGGGTGATCGGGCAGGTCAAGGAAATGGGACGCTATGTCTTCCAGACCAGTTCATCCCATGTCATCGGCGTCAGCGGTCCCGGCTCGGCGGCCATGGAAATGGCGGTTGCCAATCTGGTACTGCCCGGCTCACGGGTACTGTGCATCTGCAATGGTTATTTCAGTCGGCGCATGGTCGAACTGGTACGCCGGGTGCGGGCTGAACCGGTACTGCTGGAAGTCCATGATAATCAGGGCGCTGACCCGGAAGCTGTTGAGCGCTTTCTGCAGGACGGTCACTTTGATGCCGTGACCCTGGTACAGGGCGAGACCTCGAACACGGTATGCAATACCCGGCTGGACCGGATTGCCCGTGTAGCCAAACGCCATGGCTGCCTGGTGATTGTGGATGCCGTCTGCACCCTGAGCACCATGCCGCTGGAAATGGACCGCTGGGGTGTGGATGCCGTCATAACCGGTGGCCAGAAGGGGCTGTCCTCGATTCCCGGCGTCTCCCTGCTGGCGTTTTCAGAGACAGCCTGGCAGCAGAAGATTGCGCACCGGGAAGCACTGCCATTCCACTGGTGCCTGGATGCCCAGCTGGCTGACAAATTCTGGAACCAGAAGTCCTATCATTACACGGCACCGGTCTCCGGCATCCTGGCACTGCATGAGGCCCTGCGGCTGGTGTGTGAAGAAACCCTGACCCGACGTTTCTACCGCCACCGCCTGTGCTCGGAAGCATTGCAGGCCGGGATTGAGGCCATGGGGCTGCAATTGCTGGTGGATAAAGCCCACCGTCTCAATTCGGTCGTCGGCATCATGGTGCCCCAGCATGTTTCAGCAGACAGGGTACGCGATCACATGTCCCGCGCCCACAAGGTGGAAATTTCCGGTGCCTTCGGCCTCAATATCCTGCGCATCGGCCAGATGGGTGAACAAAGCCGGGCACATAACCTGTTCCGCACCCTGCATGCACTCGGTTCCAGCATGCGGGCGGCCGGTGAGGTGCTGGACATGCCGGCGGGCATGGCCGAACTGGAACGCTACCTTTCCAACGGTATCTGACAACAGCCGGTGCCTTCCCGGCCAGGAGCCGCCGCAAAGGGGCCAGCCTTCTGACTGCAGGCATCAGGAGGGCATCAACCCCTCGTTGCCCTCCACATTGAGCAGTGTCGGGGTATTCAGCTCGACCTTGCCGATGGTTTTTTTATCACGCAGGTAATCGGCCACCACGTCCCATATCTGGCGGTTGTCCGGCACCGACTCCTGCACACTGGCCCACCCGGCCACCGGATAGGTTTTCGCCGCATCAATGACCTTGCCATCCAGCGTCATGTGGCTGACACGCTGCCCCATTGCTGCCGTAGGATCAAAACTGAACTTCAAGCCCCCCACACGCACCATGTCGCCCCCCTGCTGGTAATACGGGTCGGGGTTGAACAGGTTGTCGGCCACATCCTCCAGTACGGTTTTCAGCATCTCGCCACTCATTTCATTACGGGTCACGGTGCCGTAGGTAATCGCAGTCTGGTCGGCCACATGCTCAAAGGTGATGGGCTGGCCCGGCAGCACGGAAGTTCCCCAGCGGAAACCGGGTGAAAAGGCGATGGGTGCATCCAGCCCTTCCATCAGGGCATTGCAGATCAACTGGTCAAAGGTGCCGTTGAAATTGCCACGCCGGTACAGGGTGTCATCACACACCGCCAGCTCTTCTGCCAGCGCCTGGCTGTAAGGCTCACGGATTTTCGTGATCAGGTCCGCCATCTCCGGATTCGGTTCCAGCAGGTTGGCGAATACCGGCAGCAGGCGATACCGGAAATCCGCCAACCTGCCATCCTTCACCTCCATATCCAGCACCCCGAGAAATTTGCCATTGGAACCGGCATTGGTCACCAGGGTCTTGCCACCGGCATTGTCCACAATCATCGGCTGGAACACGCCGTCATGCGTATGCCCGCCCATAATGGCATCAATACCGGTGACACGGGAAGCCATCTTCAGGTCCACATCCATGCCGTTGTGTGACAGCACGATGACAAGCTGTGCTCCCTTGCCACGCGCCTCATCCACCATTTCCTGCATGCGCTCATCCCGGATGCCGAAGCTCCAGTCCGGAATCAGGTGGCGCGGATTGGCAATCGGGGTATAGGGAAATGCCTGGCCGATAATGGCGACCGGAACACCATTGATTTCCCGCAGGGTGTAAGGCTCGAATACCGGCTCTTCAAAATCGGTAGTAATGACATTCTGGGCCACAAAATCAATCCGGTCCCTGAAATCGTTTTCGATAATCTCCATGACCCGATCGGCACCGAATGTCATTTCCCAGTGCGGTGTCATGACATCCACCCCCAGCAGCAACTGGGCCGAAACCATGTCGGCGGCATGGGTCTTCAGTGCAGTCCAGGAACCCTGCCAGGTATCCCCGCCATCCAGCAGCAGGGAGCCGGGACGCTGGGCACGCACCTGATCCACCAGTGTCTTCAGGTGCGCGAAACCGCCCACTTTACCGTATTTTTTGGCAGCTACATCAAAATCCAGGCAGGTAAAAGCATGCGCGTCCAGGGTCTCGGGAGCAATGCTGTAATACTGCAGGAATTTCTCCCCCACCCGATGCGGCGGCCTGCCCTTCATGTCCCCGATACCGAGATTGACACCGGGTTCACGGAAGTAAATCGGCAGCAGCTGGGCATGACAGTCGGTGTAGTGCAGCACGGAAACATTACCAAAAGCAGGCAGCTCATACGGATTGGCGGGGGCATCAGCTGCCAGTGCCGATGCACCGCGCAGATTGAAGCCGGCCACACTGGCTGCTGCCAGTATCTGGATAAACTCGCGACGTGTCATGCTCATGTATTTCTCCTCCAGCAGGCACCGGGAAAACCGCTCCGGCAAACAGACAGACAAAACAGCACCCAATAATGGCAGGGATTCCGGCTCAGGGATACCGAATCGATCCGTTTTATCCTTAAATCAGGCCAGCTGGTAGGAAATGCGGTTCCCGCCCCGCAAACACCAACCTTAGAATGGCCCCCTGAGTGTGAGGTTTACTGTTCCAAAAGGAGTTCACAAATGGTTGCGGGAAGCATGAATTTGCAGGAAAACCTGTCCCTGCGAGCGCTGGGAAAAGGCTGGTACTGGTATCTGGCTGTCGGCTTTTCCCTGATCGTCGGCGGCATACTGGCAAACACGGGAATACCGGGCAACAGTTCCGGACAGATCATGGGCTGGACCTTTCTGGTCGCCGGCGTGCTCTACCTGCTGCAGGCTTTCCTGACCAATGATGACCTGCCCTCAGCCTGGGCGCAGCTCATGGGCATCACCAGCCTGCTTCTCGGTGTCGTCCTGCTGCTGGACCCGCTGGCCAATCTGGTCAGCGCCCCGATACTGGCAGGCATACTGACCGTTATGCTGGGTCTGGGTCTGCTGATTTACGGCAGCAAACTGCGCCCCAACCCCGGCTGGTTGTGGATGACACTTTCCGGCCTGCTTTCGCTGATCATCGCCCTGTTGATCCTGATTGAGCGCTTCCTGCCGGCCTTTCTCAATCATGGCCTGCTGTTGACCGTTGAACTGCTCAGTACCGGACTGCTCCTGATACTGGCCGGCCTCAGCATAAAACGCCTGCGCTAAACCTATCTCCGTCTTCAGTCAGGCGCTTCCCCTGCCGACATGATCAGAAATACGGCCAGCCGGCACGGTGCTGGCCGCGCCACATTCCGGCAATCCGCCCTTCCTCCCGACACTGGTATCTTCCCGCCCCCCTGACAAATCAGGCTGAGAAATCAGCACTGAAATTTTTATGTGCGCTGCACAAAAAAATAGTTGACAGGCGGTCTGATCAGCGATATTGTGCACTGCAACAAACGATGCAAAGCATCAAACCCAAACCCGACAGACACCGATTAGTAGAGGATTTGAAAATGCAAAACGAAATGATGGACCTGGTTAAACAGTTCAACGACAACGCCATGAAATCTGCCAAGCGCTTTGGCGAGCTGAACCTGAAGACTTTTGAAACGCTGGCAGCCAAGCAGTCCGAAGTCGTCAAAGCCTGCTTTGAAACCGGCAGCAAGAATGTTGAAGCCATGAGCAAAGCCAAAGACCCTCAGGAAGCCGTTGCCCTGCAACAGGAAGCCATCAAGGCCTGCAGCGAGAAGTGGATGGCCAATGTGCGTGAAGCAGCTGACCTGCTGAATGCCACCCGTGAAGAGCTGGTTGCCATTGCTGAAGAAGCCAGCAAGTACGCCACTGACAGTGCTGAAAAAGCCGCAGAGCTGAACCAGAAAGCTTGGGCCACCAATCTGGACAAGGCTGCAGAAGCTGTTGAGCAGGCTGTTGCCAAAGCTTCCGAGTTTACCCAGCAAGCTGTTGCTGCTACCCGTGAAGCCACCGAGAAAGCCGCCGAGGCCAGCAAGGAAGTTGCTGACAAGGCTGTAGAAGCTACCAAGCAGACCGTTAAAGAAGTGAAAGCGGTCAAAGTTGCCTGATTGATTACAGTTTGGAAGCGGTACCGGGGATGTTCTCTCCTCCTCCTCTCCTCCAGATCTCCGGTACCGCAGTTCTCCTCCTGGCCCGCCTCAGTGCGGGCTTTTTTATTGCTGTTTTCCCGGTCATGCCCCCCATCGGACACAGCCGGAAAACATGGCTGCCTGACAGCAGCAGCCATGTCATTCCCGCTCAGCTGATTTGCAGGCCTGTGTGTTATTTCCGCTCGTTATCCCCGCCAGGGAAAATGCCCCTGAACATGTCCTGCTGCATCTTCTGCCAGCGCTGAACATTCTGCTCGTTCATTTTCAGCCAGCTGTCCAGCGGTGTACCGGACAGTACCTTGTGCATCTGGTCACGGATAGCTTCCTGCTGGGAGTTGAACAGGTTGACGCTGTACTCCAGAAAACTGGCAAACCCCTGCTGGGTTGTTGCGCCATAGTTGCGGATAAACTGGCTCAGCACATCGGTACTGAACAGCGGTTCCCCCCCTGACTCCTGCTCCAGGATAATCTGCAGCAGAATGCCGCGGGTGATGTCCTCCCCGTTCTGGCGATCAACAACCTGAAACGGTTCCTGATGCATGACCAGTTCACGCACATCCGCCAGGGTGATGTAGCAGCTCTGGAAAGTATCGTAAAGGCGGCGGTTAGGATATTTCTTGATTATCCTGATTTCGTTCTTTTCAGACATATTTAGTGATGTGTGTACAAGGGCATTATGAATCAAGCCGAATATCAACAGGTACTTTTACTTTGATGCCCAATTAACTGTATCAAGTAGTTTCGGTTAGGTGCATGACAATCGGTTACAAGCTGTAATCTATTGTGCATTGCACGATATGACAAGTATTTATTAGATAAAATCAATTCCTGATGAATTATAATGAATTTTACAGAATGCATTATACCTCAAATCACGGCAGATGCATCATACCTGATGCACAAGCCATTCCCGCAGCCAGGTTGCCAGATTCTGCAACTGCTTTTCCTGCAGCACACTCACCCCAGCCACTCGCAAACGGGATACCTCCAGATTTTTCAAGGGGCTATAAGCCAGCAACAGCGCCTTACCCGCTGTCAGCGGCAGACAGTCCTGCAATACGTTCGAAGAAAAGACCACTTCCATGCCTTTCGCAGGGCTGCCCTTGCGCACCGTTGCCGACCGGCAGCCGATGACATGCAGCTGATTGGCGGCCACAAATACCACATCCAGCTCATGCTGCAGCCCCCGGCCATCGCAGGCCTGAACCTGTACACCCCGCTGTTCAGGCCCGATGCCCAGCGCATCCAGACAGGAAAGTACATACCCCTGCAGCCAGCCACCACGGGCAAAATGCAGGCTGTGTTCATCGGCAAAGACCATGCGTCGCCCCTCCAGCTGCACCATATTCAACTGACGCAGGCGCTGGATGACATCACGAAAGGCCTGTACCTCAAACTGCCAGGGCTGCAGCTCACGCGAGGTCAATCCGCTCCCGACACTCAATGCCAGCCAGTCCAGGATGGCCAGCCCGCTGCTGTAGTGGCGCAGGTTGGCGACCCACTCACGCACCAGCACCTGCCAGACGGGTGCTGACATGAAGGCCGGTTGTACCTGACACTGCCAGCCTTGCAGGGCCAGTGCCTGGGCTACGGTCAGCGGCATCAGTGCCCGCCCCTGAAACGGTGATGAGTTATCATTCAACACCTGCAGGCACCCGTCCCGCGCATCAACAAACCAGACCGGTATTCCCCGTCGCTGCCCCAGCCGCTGTGCCACCAGCCCCATCAGGCGCGTTCCACCGGAAACGTTCAGTACCACATCAGCGACAGCATACCCGGTCAGCAAGGTCTCCAGGGCAGCCTCAATACCCGCCGCATCCACCGGCCCGCCCAGCAGCCGGGATTGCACCCTCAGCCCGGTCTCCGTCTGCACCAGCTGACCAAATGCCTGCAGCACGGTTTCCGCCCCGGCAGCCGCCAGTACCAGCACCTGCTCCGGACGGGTACGCACATCCAGTATCGGCAACAGACTGGCAGCCTGCGGTCCCGACAGCAGGCAAAGCTGGACGGGAACGGGCCGGACAGATTGAGTGGACTCACTCACACCGGCCTGACTCATCCATGCCCCTGCAAATCGGCAATACCATCATGCCAGGAGGCCAGCATACGCTCCCCCACCGTCTCAAAAGCCGGGTGCCCGGCACGGTAATCGGCAATATCAACCAGCGTGCTTTCCATGCCATGTACCACCCAGTCCAGCAGCTGGCTTACCCGGCGCTCGGTCAGGCCACAAAAGCGCCGCCCGAATGTCACCAGTGCCTTGCGCTGTGGAAAAAACTTGCTGCCACCGAATAACAGCGCCAGACTGTCATTCGGCAGGTAAGGGGTAGTGGAAACAATGTCATAAGCCGGTGCCAGACGGACCTCTGCTTCCGCATGATCATATAGCACACCAAAATTCTTCAGGTGGGCATCACCGTTACGCACGCCACAGGTCAGTGCCAGCATCAGAAAATACTGCTCCATGGCATCATGTACCCGATGGGGTGAGACAAACTGGCGGATGCGTTCAGCCACATCCTGATAGCTGCCCAGATACTTGTCATCCGTGGCCAGTCCATTCAGAACACAGAAATCCTCAAAGCCAAGATAGCCGCCACGGCCATCCAGGTCAAAGCGCCGCACAATCAGCAAACGCCCCCCGGCGGCCAGCTCCACCGCCGGCACCTCCAGCCCGCAACGCTCCGCTGCCAGCATGCAGAAATATTCATTCGCAGCCAGCTGTGGAAAGCGCTCCGGGTTCCATGCCTTGACAATATGGGTGGCATCCCGGTAAGTGATCTGCTCCGGCTCGTCACCCGAAGCGGCTGCCACGGTTTCATTATCACGCACCAGCACCTTGGGCTGCACCCCGGATACCCCGGAATAACGCCCGAAACGCTGCATCAGGTCAACAAACAAATCCTCCGAGCCGGTATGGGATTTCAGCTCCTGCACACTCTGGCCCGGCATGACTTCCGGCTCCTGCCCCGGCAGGGCAATACGCACCCGCCCGATCTGTGACTGCCCCACAATCGCCAGCAGGCTGAGATCATCAAAATTCTGCACTGTCTTCTGGAAACTGTTGCGCAACATTTCCCGCAACTCGCCTTCCGGCAGATTCATCTGGAATATCGGATGCACACCCTGCTGAAACAGGTACTGATCCGGCAGAACCGGCATGGTCAGCGATACCGCCTGCTCCTCTGCCACTGCCGGAAAATAGTTGAACACATAGGCACGGGCCTGCAACTGACTGCGCCCCAGACTGCCCACCCGCTGGTGGCCGGTGAAAATATCCAGGCCCTCGAATGCATCCATACTCACCCGCCTTTACCGGTTTTGCGCCGCTCCGCTTCACCCATCAGGGTCTGCAGCGTGGGCCGGCGCGGTACATGCGCACTGACAACCAGCTCCAGCCCCAGCGCGGCACATAAAGCCATCACCTTGCGGATGCCGATTTCCGTGACAGTCCCGTTTTCAATACCAGACACCGTGGCCCTGCTCATGCCCAGCATGGTACCCAGCTCATGCTGGGTCAGCTGTTTCTGCCGACGCGCCTCACGCAGGGTGTGCCCCATTTCCGTCATATTCATGTTTTATATACAATGCAAAATTAAAATAAAACCTGAATAGCATTATATACAATGCAAAGGAGTTTGTCAGCCTGAGCCTATAGATAGCTCCTGCTCCAGCCGCTGCTGCTGCGCAATCAGCGCTTCCAGATCGAACTCGATAATCGCCTGACGCGCCAGCCTCAGCTTCAGGCGGGCCTGAACCCGCTCTGCACGGGTCAGATGCTCACTGGCCTGATGATGCAGGATTGCCACCAGCTGTTTCCCCAGATGGGTCACTTCGGGGTGATCGACATCCAGCTGCCTCAGCTCCCGGATGTGATAAAGCGCACTTTGGAAATGTTCCTGTGCCAGAGCAGCACGGACCCGCTCCATCAGACGCATCACAGCCGGTGCCTCAGTCGCGTCCTCCCCTGCAGCTGTCACTGACAACGGCTTGTCAGGCAAACGGACAAGCGTGGGGTCCGGTGCGGCTTCTGCACCGGGGTCATCCTTGTCAGAGGGCGCTTCCGGCCCGGAGAGGCTGGATACACCGGACAGGGAGGCTACCCGATCTTCGAGAACAGGGGCCGGCAGCATCACCCCGGCCAGAGACTCTGGCGACTTCAGGGCAGCATCAGGCAAGCCTTTCACCACGGATGTCGCCAGACGCAGGTCACGTTCCGGCTCCGGCAGGGGGCGATCCTGCTGCTGCAGGCCTTCCGGTACCGGTACCTCCGCCGGCGTGACAAACGTCAGGCCACGGGCAGGAAGCGGACGATTCGTACTCCAGATGTGATAAAGCCCGATCCCGCCCGCCAGCACGGCACTGGCAGAAACCAGAATGGCCGCATACACAACCCATGAGCGCCAGGCCGGGTGCGGTCTGCGTGCAAGCGGTACCGGCATCGGCTGGCATGACAGCAGCCGGGCAGAGAGGGCCGTTCCCAGCAGATAAAGTTCACCATCCGGTGCCACCAGAAACCAGTGCTCACCCAACGGCTGACGGATGATACCCTGCTGCTGCAGGGTCCGGCTGACCGTTGCAGCCCGGGCATGCAGCGAGGTGGGCCGATCCGGCTGCAGGGCAGGCAGGACATTGACGGCCCAGGACGATGGTGCCTGCAGAACAAACACGGACGCCTGCTCATCCCGGTAACTGTCCAGCAATGGCAGATGCCGTATAGCGGCAGGAAGCACCGTTTTCCGGCGCAACTCCGCTTGTGCCGTGCGAAAAGCAGAATAATCCAGCAGGCGGGCCGGAAACACCTGCAACAGTACCTCGGCCTGCAATCGGGTGCTGTCTCTGGCCCGGTAGAGCTCCCCGACATCCGGCGCAGAAAACAGGCACTCCCCCAGCAAATAGCGCCCTTTCATCATGGCCCGCCCCTCCTCAAAGATCACAAAAGATCACATTTCAGCGATACTCAGCGGCTCTCGGGCTGCAGGGCTTCGACCCGGCCCCAGTGAGCCAGCAAATGCCGGTCCATGATTTCGTCATAGCGACCGGACTCGTGCAGTGCTGCCAGTCCCTGATTCACCCGGTTGATCAGAATGGTTGCCCTGGGATGGGTCTTGTGCACGATCACGGACAGGGCCTCCAGCGAAATTTCCCGTTCCTGCTGCTTTATCCGGTCCTGATAGCCCAGCCGGGCCAGGGCATCCCGGCCGGTAAAGTCATCGGTTGTCACCCCGTCGACCTCACCCGCCAGCAACAGGTCAAAACAGTCCTTCACACTCTGGGGCTGCTTCAGCTCAATCACCTTGCGGCTCAGCCATTCACGCCCGACGCGCTCCAGATCATGCGTAAAATACCCGGAAGGCCGACACAGGCGCTTGCCCTCCAGATCACTGTCGTTCTCAAAAACCAGCGGGCCGTCAGTGCGTGTGAAAAGCACGATCAGCACTTCAAATACCGGCTTGGAAAACAGGAACTCACAGCGCAAGGCATCCTTGCCGGGACACCCCGGATAAAACCAGGGAAACCCCATGTCGTACTTTTTCTGCTTCAGCAAAGGATCCAGATGGGCCGACCAGTCATTGATCCAGGTCAGCTGGAATTGTGTGCCGGTTGCCGTCAGGGCCTGTTCCACCAACTCGGTGATCAAGCCGCCCTGTGGCAGGGACTGATCGGTTAAAGGGGCATAATCGCCCGCTGTCAGCAACTGGACCACCTGCTGGCCGTCATAACCGGGGCGGTTCACATCCATCATTTCCACAGGTGCCACCAGTCTGGCATCGCTGCCGGACACCGGCGGGGTTTCAGCCTGTATCACCGCCTGTGCTGCCGCCTGCCCGTCAGCCTCTGTCTGCTCACACGGAATCCGCAGTTTCTGCCCGACCCGGATCACGGATGGTCCCTCGTTGAGCAACTCGCGGTTGGCATAGAAAATCAGGTTGTACTTGACGGGACTGCCATAAACCTTTCCGGAAATCGAACCGAGCGTATCCCCGGCCACCACCTCATAAGACTGCCCGCAACGGAACTCCGCCGACCAGACACTGAACGGACAAGCCAGTATCACTCCCGATACCAGCATGAAAATAAAACGAAATCTCACAACACACCTCGCTTACACCCGGATCAAAAGCGCCCCCAAACAGCCCGGCTATTCAAAGTATAGGAAATTCGGAAAAATCGACACGAATTTTGACCGAAAAATATTGCCGTAACAGCCGAAACCGGGAAATTTGCTGACCAAGCGGCAAGGTACGCGAATGTTGCAAGAACAAAAGACCGAACGTAGCATGCAGGAGTCACCGCGGATCAATTATTCATTACCCCCTACAAGGAAACATCCATGAAAGGAAACCCGGAGATCAACCGCGCCCTGAATCAGGCGTTACGTCACCAGCTGACAGCAATCAACCAGTATTTTCTGCATGCCCGCATGTGCAGGAACTGGGGGCTGGAGCAGCTCAACAACAGGGAATATCACCGCTCCATCAAGGCCATGAAACAGGCTGATGAACTCATCGAACGCATCCTGTTTCTGGAGGGGCTCCCCAACCTGCAGGACCTGGGCAAACTCTACCTGGGAGAAGATGTCCCGGAAATTCTGGCCAGTGACCTGCGTCTGGCCATGGAGGTGACGGCAGAACTGCGCACGGTTATCGCCGCATGTGAGCAGGCTCAGGACTACGTATCCCGTGACATGCTGCAGGAAATTCTTGAGGAGGAGGAAGAACAGATTGACTGGCTGGAATCCCAGCAGTGGGCCATTGATAATGCCGGCCTGCAGAACTATCAACAATCCATGATGAATGACCAGGAGTAAATCCCATGAAAGGAAATGATCGCGTCATTGCGACCCTGAAAACCCTGCTGGCCGGTGAGCTGGCTGCCCGTGACCAGTATTTCATCCATTCCCGCATGTGCGATGACTGGGGACTGAGCAAACTTTATGAGCACTATGAGCATGAGAGTGAGGAGGAGCGGGGCCATGCCGATGCCATTATCCGCCGTATCCTGTTCCTTGAAAGTGTGCCCGACCTCAATAATCAGGACACACTGAAGGTGGGTTCCAGTGTACCGGACATGTTCAAGAATGATCTGGCACTGGAGTACCATGTCACGGATGCCCTGAAAGCGGCAATAAAAATCTGTGAGGAAGAGCAGGATTACGTGACCCGTGAAATGCTGCGCAGCCAGCTGGAAGATACCGAGATGGACCACGCCCATTTTCTGGAAAAACAGCTGGGCCTGATTGACAAGGTCGGCCTGCAAAACTACCTGCAGTCACAGATGCAGGGCGCTTAATCCCCTCAGGCCACTGTTCAGGCACGCACGCCCGACAAAAAAAGGCAGTGCTACCCAGACAGTGACCCAAACGGTACAGACACTGATGGCACGAGACGGCACCGTGACACAATCCAGACACCAATCAGACACCCCCCGCAACAGACAAAGCCACCTCCGGCGCAGCCTGTTTGTCCTGCTGGGACTGTGCTTTTTCGGTGTGGGCCTGCTGGGCGTATTCCTGCCCGTGTTGCCGACGACACCATTCATGCTGCTGGCCTTGTGGGCGTTCTCACGCAGCTCCCGGCGGCTGCATGATTACCTCTGGCACCATCCCCGCTTCGGCCCGGCCATACGCGCCTGGAAAACCGCCGGCGTTATCCCCAGAAAAGCCAAACTCGGCGCGCTTGGCGTCATGAGCATCAGTGCCGTACTACTGGTGTGCTTCACCCCTGCCCCCGCCTGGGCCATGGCATCGGCCCTGACAATAATGGCCGGTTCAGCCCTCTGGCTGTGGCGCAGGCCGGAAAGCGGCTGACAGTCCCGATCCCCTTGAATTATCTGCTGAATGACCCGCTCAGCCGGGCAGACTTAACCTGGCCATCCGTCCGCCATCAACGGTATACACCTGCCCGGTGACAAAAGCAGCCTCCGCCGAGGCCAACCAGGCCACCAACGATGCCACCTCTTCAGGCAAACCGGTACGCCCCAGCGGATGGATACGCCCGATCTCATGCCGGAAAGCCGCCGGGTCGGGCATGGAATCCACAAAATCCTTATTCAGGTCTGTATCAATCCAGCCTGGCGCCACTGCATTACAGCGTATACCATCCTGGCCATGATCCACTGCCAGCGCCCGTGTCAAACCATGCAGGCCAGCCTTGCTGGCACAGTAGGCAGCATGTTTGGGGTTGGATGCCAGGCCTTCTATCGAGCTGATATTGATGATATTGCCGCCACTGGCCCGCAAATGGGGCAAGGCATGTTTGGCCAACAGGAAAGGTGCCGTCAGGTTCAGCGCCAGGGTCAGGTTCCAGTCTTCCAGCGACAGATATTCCGCCAAGGCTTCACGCATCATCCCCGCACTGTTCACCAGTACATCCAGACGCCCCCTTTGCCCGACCACATCTGCAACCACCTGCTGACAGGCGGCTGGCTGGCTTAAATCTGCCTGGATGCAGGTAAACTCACGGCATTGGGTGCGCTGGGCCACAAAAACATGCGCCCCTTCCCGGGCAAATTGCCGGGCACACGCCAGACCCATGCCACTGCCACCCCCGGTCACGAGGACAACCTTGTCAATAAACCGGCTTTCCACCATTCACCTCCACCAGTGACCCACACATATACCGTGCTTTCTCCGAGGCCAGAAACACAATCACATCGGCAATTTCTTCGGGTTCAGCAATATGTCCCAGCGGTACGGACGCATTCAGGGTCTGGACGGCCTCATCCGCATCCAGGCCCCGGATTTCAAAACCGGTGCGCAACATCGGCGTATTGACCTCATTCGGGCACACCGCATTCACACGGATATTCTGGTGCGCATGGTCACGCCCCAGACAACGGGTCATGGCAGCCAGGGCGGCTTTGGTCACACAATAAACCAGATGGTTTGGCCCCGGATAAACCCCCCAGCAGGACGCGGTATTGACAATGGCCCCGCCCCCCTGGGCAGCCATTATCGGGATACAGGCCCGGGCAAGGCGGAAGGGTGCTTCCACATTGACGGCCATTGACAACGAGAAATCTTCATCCGTGGCTTCTGTCACCGCACCCCGACGCATCAAACCCGCATTGTTGACCAGAATATCCAGTGAGCCCAACGCCGACTGCACCTGTGCGGGCAGGTTATCGCAATAAACCGGGTCAGTCAGGTCCCCCGGAAAGGTATGGACACGGATACCCAGCGGACGTAACTCATCAGCCAGCGCTGCCAAAGCCGCTTCAGACTGGTCAGCCAGGGCCAGATGGGTACCGGATCGGGCAAACTGACGGGCCACTGCCCGCCCGATACCGCCAATAGCCCCGGTCAGTAAGGCAACTCCAGGATTTGCCGCATGATCTGGCATAAACCTCATCCTCCGATAGCACTGAAAAAGGTTTCCGGAGAAGGGGCACGACAACTGGCAGGCATTGCACCGGAAATATGCACAATATCAGCATACTACCGGAAATTCTTTTTGTATACAAAATGTGTACAGGACCTGAAAGACTCAGGGCCACCATCGGCATGCAGCCCGGATCAGCTCAGGCGACCGGCGACAGATCAAACAGGCTGGTCGCCTCCATATCCAGCACCTCCACCTTGTCCTGATTAAAGAGCTGCCAGCGCCAGCGCAATACCCCCAGCTCGGGGCGCTTTTGGGAGCGGCGCGCCTCCAGCACGGTGGCACGCACATGCAGCACATCATCCGGACGTACCGGATTGGGCCATTTCACATAGGACAGCCCCGGTGAAGCAAAGGACTCGGAACCGTTCAGTACCGCATCAACCATCAGGCGCATGGCGATACTGCATGTCTGCCAACCGCTGGCAATCAGGCCGAAGCGTCCCTGCTGTGCCGCTTCCGGATCGGCATGAAACCATTGCGGGTCCCAGGCACGGGCAAAATCCAGTATTTCCTGCTGCGTCACCTGATAAGGACCGGCTTCAAGCACCTGTCCCCGAGAAAATTCAGCAAACTTCATCAGTAAGTCTCCAGATGCAGACGACCTTCCTGCTTCAGGCCCGACCCCAGTGTGTCCCAGGACAGACCGGCATCATGAGCAATGTCACGCAGGGCCAGCACCACACCCTCTTCCATCGCTTTCAGACCGCAGACATAAAAATAGGTATTCGGGCTTTGCAACAGTCCCACCAGATCGGCAGCCCGTTCACGCATCAGGTCCTGTACATAACGCCTGGGTTGGCCCGGCACCCGCGAAAAGGCAAAGCTGATGTCGATGAAATCCTTGGGCAGGTTCTGCAACGGGCCGAAATACGGCAGGTCTTCCCTGGTGCGCGCCCCGAAAAACAGCATCAGCTTGCCGCCCTCGAACTTGCCGGACTTGCGCAGCCGCCGCCGCCATTCAGTCATGGCCCGCATTGGTGCACTGCCGGTACCGGTACAGATCATGACAATATTCGAGCGCGGGTGATTGGGCATCAGGAAGCTTTGACCAAACGGCCCGATCACCTGCACCTTGTCACCAACCTTGAGATCACACATGTAATTGGAGGCCACTCCGCGTACCGGATTGCCCTGATGATCTTCCAGCACACGCTTGATGGTCAGGGAAACATTGTTATAGCCGGGGCGTTCGCCATTACGCGGGCTGGCAATCGAGTACTGGCGTGCATGATGCGCTCTGCCGCTGGCATCCATACCAGGAGGAATAATGCCGATTGACTGCCCTTCCAGCACCGGAAACGGCATGGCCCCGAAGTCCAGTACAATATGGTGGGTATCGTAGTCCCTACCGACTTCGGTGACGCGCACATTACCGGCCACCGTAGCCGTGACAAACTTGTCTGCCGCCCGCAAGCCGTACAGATTGGTATAGGCATGTGCCGCCGACCAGGGTGGCAGGGTGGCATTGTATTGGGCACTGTTGAACGGCTCCTCTCCGGTCAGGTCCACAACCGGCTCCGGTTCCGGCTCCAGTGCAACCGCTTCCTCCATGACACCGGCTTCAGCCAGCTGATCCACTGTCAGCTCTTCCGGCAGGTCATCCCAGCCGAACTGCTCCTCCAGACTATAGGCCCGACTCAGGGGGACTTTACGCCAGTTATCAATGGAACCGGTCGGACAAGGCGAAATACAGTCCATGCAGAAGTTGCACTTCCCGGCATCCACCACATAGTTGTTGGCATCATGGGTGATGGCTCCCACCGGGCATGTCGCCTCGCAGGTATTGCAACGGATACAGATTTCAGGGTCAATCAGGTGCTGATTGAGAAGACCAGTGGCTGCCGCTTCCATGAACACTCCTCCCAGAGTACAGATGATAATATGCATTATTATGCATGTTTCCATCATGGCAGCAAGCATTTTTATGCATTAAGCAGAACAAAAACCAGGGATTATAGCCACAGGCAGACAGCATTTCCGTGACTCAGGAGCCGCCTTTTCAAAGTGAGCTACCATCATTTTTCAACAGCCTTGCCATTGCCACAGGCGGCTTTCGTTTGCGTAGTCGGGCTTGGGCTTCGCCTTTTCAGGTGAATGCTTGCGCTTCAGATCCGTGCGTACCAGGACTCAGCTATGCAATCAAGCCATTCATCCAGCCGAGCTGGATTGAGAGGCCGTTCCAGCAGGCCACGGGCCATGACACTTTGAAAAGGCTGGACTCAGAACCCGGCACCGGAGGCATCAAGGCTGTTGCCGAGTATCAAAATACAATGTCAGGCGAAACAGCTCGCCAATATGCTCAAACCCAATCCGTTCCTGCATGGTCTTGAGCATCATGGGAATACCGCGCCCGAGGCCATCAAAATAACGCAGATTATCCAGAAACTTCACCAGAAAAATATTACGTGGTGCCGAGTTCCCGTAACGGATTTTTTCCAGCGTCAAAGTATTGGCCAGCGTACCGGGCGAAGTGATTTCGATCCGGTTGCTGTAGACATGGACCTGGGTCTTGCGGTGACTGATGGAATAATCACGGTGCATAACGGCATTGACCACAGCTTCACGCAGCACCTTGGGCGGGATATGCATGACCTCTCTGCGCTGCGTACCTTCAATGGTGGAGGGTTTCGGGATGTACAGTTGCAGCAGGCTGACCGTTTTATCGATCAACTCTGTGGCCGTACCGGTGATTTCCTTCTTGTCTATCAATTCGTCGGTAATATCCGTACCCTTAAAAACGGCAAACATGAGGCTGCTTTGTGGCAAGCGGCGCTGGGGTTGCTTGCCGAACATCAACAAGCCACCAACACTGGCAACCCAGTGGTTTTCATGTTTGACAAGGATGTCCGTATTAACCAGCAGGCTGTGCTGCTCACCTTCCGGCAGATCAATGAAATTCGTTTCGTAGAAACTGCGGTAATAATAGTCCACCGCCTTGAGATCAATATGGCTGGTATCGGTATCGGCGACGGGGGAGGTATCGAAATGAATCAGTCCGGCCTGCTGGAACAAACGGGAAAGCTCCTCTTTGGTCGCCATGCGATTGGTGGAGCCAACACGCAGCCAGTATTTACCATCCTGGGTCTGGTAAGGACGATCCTGACCTTTGGGAACAGTAATCAGGCAGACTGCTCTGCCATCGATTTCGGCTTCCTGTACATCCAGTTGCAGAGCGGGAATAACATTATTACGGCTGATATTGGCAACCCAGGTTTCCAGGCTGCACTCGATGCCGGTGATATTCCCATCATCCTCAACACCGATGAGCAGCGAACCACCAAGGGTATTTGCAAAGGCAACCACCTCACGGGCGATATTCTCCGGGCGAACTGCAGCAGATTTGAATTCAACCTGGGCGTTCTCACCCTGCCGGATCAGGGACATAAAGTGGGTCAATCGGGCAGTTTTGGTGCTCATGAGTCAGCGAGAACCTTTGTGGGAACGGGGGTTCTACTATGCTCAAGTATCTGCTGAACTACAAGGGAAGCTTATCCACCGGAATATAAAGCGTCAGCTGATGAATCGGCTAATAAACCTGAAACAGCTGGCGGTGGTGGTGGGTTTTGGCACAAATCCGGCAGTACACCGATACCGGTGCAGCCGTATCGGCAGCAACCCCGTCAACCGGTGCCGGAGGAGGCGCTGATGGCACATGAAAACGGCTGCCACAGGCCCGGCAACGGCCTGACTGCAACGGTACGTCGGCGGGTGCCGGCTGCAGCGTGAGCACCTGCAGGGCCTGCTGGTCACAGGCGTCGACACAGACCCCGCAACCACTGCAGTGCTGTGCCTGCACCCGGTAGGCAGCGGGTGCCCCGTCTTCATCGACCCGCTCCAATGCCTGATGGCGGCACAACGGTATGCAGGCATCACAGCCATTGCAGCGTTCAGGGTCAATCTGCGGCACATAAGGATACAGCACCGGCTGCCGTGCTGATTCGCCCGAGTCCGGCAGCAGGGTTGCCCAGGCCGGTGCAGCATCCGTTTCGTCAAGCGCTGCCGGTGTTGCACCCGGCTCCAGGGCCTGCTCCACCGCCAGCCGGGCCACCTGACGGAAAAATCCGCGTCGTCCGGCCGTTGTCGGCACAGCCGCCTGTTCCCCGGCAACCGGATCAGGCTTGCGGTCCCGGTATGCCTGCCACTGCAACAGCGACAGCCGGGCATGCCGTATCACGGGGGCATCCCGACTGGTCAGCAGGCGGTTCAGGCGTGCAAGCCGTGTCCGAAAAAAATCCCTGCCCCGATAGCGCGGGCAGGCAAGGCAGTCACCACATAGAGAAAGAATCTGTTGATAGCCGTTGCGGTAGTAAGTCAGCAGCAACGGTGGCCCGAGTGCGTGCAGACAGGGCACCATGCCCTCCCCCGTCACCGGACCACTGACCTGACAGGCGAACAGCAGGGTCTTATGCCCCTCCACCCGTGTCCTGGCAGGCTCCAGCGACTGGTGCAGGGCCTGCTCCGGACAGGCCGCCACACACAGGCCACAGCCGTCACAACGCGCAGTATCAATTTTCAGGCTTGCATCATCCAGCTGCCACGCATCCTGCGGGCAGGCATCCACGCAACGGGTACACTGCGCCACTTCGCAGTGGGAATGGACACAACGCCCGGCCAGGACTTCGGGAATCCGCCATTCCTGACGCAGCTGCCGCAACCAGTCGGCTGGCTGACCCATAAACTACCAGCCTGCTGCCATGCCGGGAAAATAACGCAGGGCCTGCGGTTCGGCAGCCTTCAGCGCCTGTGCCTTGAAGCGGGCCTCCAGTTCTTCCGGTGTCGGGCGCGCCACATCCAGCATCCCGGCCAGCAGGTCACGCAGCTGCTCGACACCCAGGCCGGTCAGCATCGCCAGTGCCGCGTAAAACCGGGTCTGGCAGCGTTGTGACACCCGCTCGGAAAAGGGCATCAGCCAACGCAGCAGGTGCTCATCCAGAAACTGTGCCGTCTCTTCCAGCAGGGCCTGTGGCTCTGGCTGCCCGGCAGCCTGATCCAGCAGATGGGCAACGAACAGCAGCTCGTTGACCAGATGATCATCCGGCAGGCGACGCCAGTCAGGAATCGCCAGCGCATGCCGTGCGTAACAGGCCCGGACCTCGAACATCGGCTGCTGGCAGACCAGTTCCTCATCATCCAGCCACACCGACTCGCTCGGATGGGCATGCAGACTGCCATTCAGGTAGATGGCGGCGAAATCCGTCGCCAGCTGGTCCATGAAGTCCGGCGTCGGCTCCTGCTGCAGGCTGTCCCGCAACAGGCTGCGTGCCAGCTCGGCATTGAAGCCGCCCGGTTGCAGCACCAGTGCATCCGGCAGCCCCAGGTCACGCAACGACTGCAGGCCTGCCGGTGTCAGCTCCAGCGCATGCAGGTCCGCCAACAGCCGCAGGTCTGCTGCGGCCTGGGTACAGAATGCCTGAATCAGGGCTTTATCATCGGTCTGACCGGCCTGATCATCCGTCAATGCCGGTCCTGACTCAGCCATTACCCCCCTCCTTCGGTGCGGGTTCCGCACCTTGTTGCGTCCCACCCTCAACTGCCGTATCCACACGCCCGTTGCTGTGGGCGACGAATACGATGGATGGATGCGTCAACTCCGGATTGGCCATGCCCTTGACCTGCCCCACCAGTTTGTCCTTCTCGTTCGGCCCCAACGCCTTGGTCTCATAGGAGCCGGCCCGCAATGCATCAATCGGGCCGATGTCCAGTACCCGCATCATGCAGGCAGACACACAGTAAGGTTTGCGTCCGGCATCAATCTCGTCCACGCACATATTGCACTTGCCGACGATATTCTGCTCGGGGATGAACTGTGGTGCACCATAGGGACAGGCCGCCTCACAGCGTCGGCAGCCGATGCACAGGGTCGAATCAATATCGACAATACCATCCTTTTCACGCTTGAAAATCGCCCCGGTCGGACAGGTGGGCAGGCAGGCCGGCTCGGCACAGTGGTTGCAGGACATATTGACCTTGTAGGCATACACTGCCGGATAGGTGCCACCCTCGACATACATGACGCGGCGGAAACGCGGTCCCGGCGGCAGTCCGTTCTTGTCCTTGCAGGCAATTTCACAGGCACGACAGCCGATACAGTCCACGTTGTTGTGAATGAAGCCGAACTGCTGGGCCGGCTTGACCGGCGTGTAGACTTCTTGCTTGCGGCGCTTGATCGCGTCCTTGATCTTGCCCCGGTTCTGTTCAACATTTTCGTTAGCCATGACAACGCCTCCTCACGCTTACAGGTCACGCCGGAATACATGGCTGCGGGCCGTAGCCAACTGGTCCCAGCCGGGTTTGTGTGCCAGATCGGTCTTGCGGACATCGACCAGCACGGTGTTATAGGCAAAAGCCCCTGCCGGGCTGGGTGCATCCAGGGTCAGCATGTCCGGGTTGCCCGAGCGGTCAATACCGTTCTCGTCCAGGTCCAGCCAGGCTCCTTCATACAGCACCATGACCCCCGGCATGCAGCGTTCGGTCACATAGGCCGGTACCACCACACTGCCCCGGTCATTGAAGACCTCTACGGTATCACCGGTTTTGATGCCGAGCTTTTTGGCATCGGAAGCATTGATGGTGACTTCCTGCTCATAGGTTTCCCGCAGCCAACCGATATTGTTGAAGATCGAGTGGGTGCGATGACGCGGATGCGGGGAAATCAGGTGATAGGGGTGCTTTTCGGTCTTTGCCTGATCACCCAGCCATTCAAACGGCTCGATCCATTTCGGGATGGCCGGGATTTCATAGCCGTAAGCGGTTTTGGTCCAGTCGGTGTATTGCGCCAGCGTGCCGGAGAAAATTTCGATCTTGCCGGACGGGGTCTGCCACGGTACGCCTTTTTCCACATTATCCTGAAACGCCACATGCGGGCGGTCCAGCTTGAACTTGTAAATTCCGCGCTGCTTGAACTCCTCCCAGGGCATGTCCACATGCTGGTGCGGCATGACTTTGGTCTCCCACCACTCCCGGAGGTAAGCCTCATCCACCGCCGTATCATCAAGGAAGTAATCCCGATTGGCTTTCGGATTGTAGGTGCGACCAAACTGCTCGCCCCCCAGCCGCCAGGCCAGTTCGGTATAAATCTGAAAGTCCGATTTGCTTTCCCCCATGGGCATGATCACCCGAGGCCGGTGGATGTAGTAATGCCCCTTGTACCAGGGCAGGGCCACATCATGACGTTCAAAGTGTGTGGCAACCGGCAGCAGCACATCGGCATACAGGCCGGAAGGGGTAATGGTGGAATCATTGCACACCACCAGATCCAGCTTGTTGATGGCCTGGATTTCCTTGTTGATGTTGGTGAGCTGGTTGAACCAGTCAGACCCCTGCCAGAAGATGCCGCGAATATTCGGGATCACCCCGTCCCCGGCACGTCCACCCGGCCACAGGCCGATCTCCTCACGCTTGACATTCGGATAGTTGAGTACGCAATGCGCCCAGCGATCCGACTTGATCGAGGCATAAAATACATTGGCATACTGATCATAAGGATAGGCCACCCCTTCCGCATGCCAAGCCTTGCCGATCCCCTCCGAGCAGCCGCCAAGCACCCCGATATTACCGGTCATGGCCTGCAGCGCATGGGAAATGCGGCAGTACTGCTCACCATAGGCATTACGCCCCGGCGCCCAGGATGCTTTGAGTGCCGCCGGTTTGGTGGTGGCGTACATGTCGGCCAGCTTCTTGATGTCTTCGGCGGAGACGCCACAGATGGCAGCGGCCCACTCCGGGGTCTTGGGGGTGTTGTCGTATGTGCCGAGGATATAATCCTTGAAGTTCTCCTGTCCCTGCGCCCAGCCGGGCATGGTACCGGCATCCATCCCCTGCACAAACTGATTGATGAAGTTCTGATCCTGCAGGTTGTTGGTGAAAATATAATGTGCCATACCCGCCATCATGGCGGCATCGGTATTGGGCCGGATCGGAATCCACCAGGCATCGTAGGCCGCCGCCGAGTCGGTGTACTGCGGATCAACCAGCACAAACTTGCAGCCGCGCTGCTTGGCCACACGCATGTAGTAGAACGTATTGCCACCGTGGAAGGTATAGGCCGGGTTCCAGCCCCACATGATGATCAGTTTGGAATGTGCATAGGCATCATCCTCATTGCCATCCTCAATGGTGCCGAAGGTCATGCGCGAGCTGAACTTGGTCCCCTCATAGGAAGGCACTGACCAGGAACTGGTGCGGCAGCCGTACAGGCCGAGAAAACGCCCCAGCAGTCCCTCAATCTGATCCGACTTGTGCAATACTCCGTAGGATGCACCGGCATAAGACTGGTCGACCAGCGCCGTCGGGCCGTATTTGGCCTTGAGCAGCTCCATTTTTTCAGCCACCAGATCCAGTGCCGCATCCCAGGAGGCCCGCTTGAACTGGCCGTCACCCCGTGCGCCGGTGCGCACCATCGGATACAGCAGCCGTTCCTGTGAATAAATACGCGCCCGGTAGCTGCGCCCGCGCAGGCAGGCACGTACCTGCGGCTCTTCCAGGGTATCCTTGCCGTACTCGCCATCCTTCTGGTAACTGCCATTATCCGTGGACAGGCGCACAATCACATCCCCCTTCTTGTGCGCGACCAGCATGTGGCGTGAACCACAGTTGTGGGCACAGCTGGTGACCACGGTCTGCAGATCATCGTCACGCGGGTAAGGCTCGTAGGCAAAAGCCTCTGCCTTCTGCGGCTTCAGGGTCAACCCCCCTGCAGCAATGGCCGCCGTCCCGAGCGAGGTCTGCTTCAGGAAACGACGCCGATCCATCTTCAGCGAGGATTTCAGGGTTTCTTTCCAGTTTGATTCCGTCATGATTGCTTGTTCCTCGTGACTATTGCTGTACGGTGCTGGCGGAAGCCGTCTCACCCCGACCAATCGGAGCACTGCCCTGAATCAGGAAGCGCAGATCGGATGCTGTCGGGCGATCTTTGGCCCAGTCCGGCACCGTATCCGCAGCACCCGGCCAGGGATGACGCGGGTAAGGAAAGCTGATGCGATACCAGGAACGCCCCCCGTGGCAGCCATAACAGGTATTGGGATTATCCCTGGCCGCAGCTTCAATCGCCGCTGGCTTGAGGAAGTTGACCTCATGACGCCGGGTACGGATATTGGCATGGCACAGCAGGCAATTATTCTGGAACAGCTTGCCATGCTCACTCCAGGGACCGGGCAGGGCCATGACCGTATAATTGAACTGGCCGTGACACATCAGGCAGGTATCAGGGTTAACCATTTTGCGCAGGGTCAATCCCTGTGGCGCACCGAAATGACTGCCACTGTTTTCATCACGCAGGTCATTACCCTGGTGGCAGGTCGTGCACTGCATATTGGCCACCCGGTTGATGAAAGGAGCGGTCAGGTGACGCTGGTGAAATGTCATCTGCTCCCCCTCATAGGTGTCGAGGGTCTGATACCAAGCCATTGTCGAACCTGTCTTGAGCCCGGCAGGTGACTCATCGCGTACCTTGTGCTCCAGTATCTCCTGATGGCAATTCAGGCAATCGGCATTACTGGCACTGTCAATACCCGGTTTGAAATGGATCGGATCCCAGCGTGCACGCTCGTAATCCATGGTGACAGACGGCGGGGCCGTCTCTGCGGTCTGTGCCGGTACGGCAGCCTTGTCTGCAGCCGGCGTTTCCGCACCATTGGCACTGATCAGCAGCCCCGCAATGGCCAATATACCCAGCAGGCCCGCGTACCTGATTATCTTGTTACCGGAAGTCATCCTGTCAGCTCCCTGTTGATCAGACTGGCAGGCAGACACCTGCCAGCCGGGTTACGGTGCGATGACCGGCAAAATACCGGCCATGCACCAAGGCGGTTTTTACTGTGGCGGGGTCCAGTTTTGCTGGCCGCCCATGCCGGACATTCCTGACATGCCACCCATACCGGACATTCCACTCATGCCCTGCTGTGCCTGACCGGACATTCCTGACATTCCGCCCATACCAGACATGCCACCCATGCCTGACATGCCGCCCATACCGGACATTCCACTCATGCCCTGCTGTGCCTGACCGGACATCCCTGACATACCGTCCATGCCACTCATACCGGACATTCCGCCCATACCACTCATGCCGGACATTCCGCCCATGCCACTCATGCCGGACATTCCGCCCATGCCACTCATGCCGGACATTCCGCCCATGCCACTCATACCGGACATTCCGCCCATGCCACTCATGCCGGACATTCCGCCCATACCAGACATGCCACCCATTCCGGACATCCCCGACATACCGCCCATACCGCTCATGCCTTGCTGGGCACCACGCAGCATATACTGGGTACAGGTTGGCGTACCATTGACAACCGAGGCACCGACACACACCCAGTCACCACTCTGGCCGCCCATTCCTGACATGCCACTCATGCCGGACATTCCGCCCATGCCACTCATGCCAGACATTCCGCCCATGCCACTCATGCCAGACATTCCGCCCATGCCACTCATGCCGGACATTCCGCCCATGCCACTCATGCCGGACATTCCGCCCATGCCACTCATGCCGGACATTCCGCCCATGCCGCCCATGCCAGACATTCCGCCCATGCCACTCATGCCGGACATTCCGCTCTGCTCATAACCAATACGGTTCCACTGGGTGCACTGGACCGAGCCATCAACAACCGCATCAGCCCGGCAAAGCCATTTGCCGGTACGATCCAGAATGCCAAGCTGTCTGCCTTGCTGGCCGCCCATGCCGGACATTCCCGACATACCGCCCATGCCGGACATTCCCGACATACCGCCCATGCCAGACATTCCCGACATGCCGCCCATGCCGGACATCCCTGACATACCGCCCATGCCGGACATCCCTGACATACCGCCCATGCCGGACATCCCTGACATACCGCCCATGCCGGACATCCCTGACATGCCACCCATGCCGGACATTCCCGACATGCCACTCATGCCCTGCTGTGCCTGGCCCGACATGCCGCTCATGCCACCCATACCGGACATACCGCCCATGCCGGACATCCCTGACATACCGCCCATACCGGACATGCCACTCATGCCCTGCTGTGCCTGACCTGACATGCCGCTCATACCACCCATGCCGGACATCCCTGACATACCGCCCATGCCGGACATTCCTGACATACCGCCCATGCCGGACATCCCTGACATGCCACCCATTCCGCTCATGCCTTGTTGCTCCTGGCCTGACATGCCGGACATGCCTTCCTGGTTGGCAAAGGCGCTGGAAGCACACAGAGCAGCACTTACCAGTACAAACAGACTTTTCCTGATTAACGGGTTCATAATGATCTCCTCAGTAGTCAATGTCCGGAGCAATGGCCCCAGACGCGTATAAAAAGCATTATCTGCGCCACGCCGGGCTCGCCTTCCCGTGCTGGCGGTCACGCATCGACCGGGTATTCAAGGCTTTGTATGCCAGTGCCGCAGGTCGTAAGGGGAATCCATGCCGGGATGGGTGAATGGGGAAAACCAGTTGCCCTGGTCCTCCAGAAAACGCAGTGAATGGGGATAGGGTTGGTCTACACCCTGCAGGGCGTTCTGATACCATGCGCCATCCTTGCTGACGCTGGTGATAACGGGAGCCTGTGCCGGGCGTTCCGCAGGCCGGGTGCCGGCGATATACAGCATGTCTTCTTCCGCAAGCACGGCCTGGCTGCTCAGGGCAATAAAGGCAAGGCTGGCGACGAATTTGAAATACCGGTTTGTGAACATGGAGGCAATCATGGATTGTTCCTGTGTTGCAATAATGACTGCCTGATACAAAGCACAAACCGTGCCACATTTAGTTTTTTATGCTTAATTATCTGATTTTTAATCTTTTGATACTGATGAACGGGAGTCTGGAGTGACAGACTTGCATTAAAAACATGACACAATGTCATGAATACGGATGACAGACTGTCATTAAGCATAAATTCAGGACATTTTGTCATGACATGAATTATACTGGGGGCACCTTCCGGTGCTTGAGAGTGGACCCCTTGTATGCCCCGTTTCATGCTTCCGCCATTCCTGCAACGCCTGAACCAGCGCTTTCTCGTGTTTCTGTTCAGCGTGCTGGGGCTGGCTTCCCTCAGCTTTCTGTGGCTGTTTTATTCGTTTTACAATGCCCAGCTGGCCGCAGAACGCACCGAAGCTTCTCAGGCTGTCAGCCTGCTGCTCAAGTCGTCACTGGAGCGGGCCATGCTGCAGCGGGATCTGCCTGGTTTGCGGGCCATCGTCGAGGAACTCGGCAGTCAGGAGAAAATCAGCGAGGTCCTGATCCTGAATCCATCCGGCGAAGTCCGTTTTGCCTCCCACCCGGAACAGCTGGGCCGGCAGGCCACCGCCCTGATGCAGCCGTTCTGTGGCGACTGTGACCCCGAGGCAATGCCGCTGGAGCCACAGACCCGGTTTGTGACGGTGGAAAACGGGCCGGAACGCCTGCGTACCTTTCATCCGGTCCGCAACAAGCCGGCGTGCATGCAATGCCATGGCAGTCTGGCAACCCACCCGGTCAACGGCATTCTGGTGGTTGATCAGGATGCCAGCTCCATCCGCCACAAGGGCCTGACCAGCATTCTCACACTAACCGGGGCGGGCGGCATCGTGATGCTGCTCACCGCCATCGCCTCCTGGTGGTTCATGCGCCGCTACGTCCTGCAACCCATCAGACAGCTGAATCAGGCCAGCCAGCACCTGTCACGGGGCAATCTTGCCACCCGTGTCAACCTGCCCCCCGGTCAGGATGAAATGACCCGTCTGGCCAGCGCCTTCAACCACATGGCCACACGCCTGCAACACAGCCACGACCTGCTGCAGAGCCGCCAGCAGTTCCTGCAGGACCTGATTGATGCCATGCCGGACGGGGTGCGGGTCATTGCCCCGGACTACCGCATCGTGCAAGCCAACCGCTCCTACGCCGAGCAGGCCGGCCATGCCACACCCCAGGCACTGTGCCACCAATACTGCTACCAGATCACCTACCAGCGCGATACGCCCTGCCCGCCAACGTTGCAGACCTGCCCGCTGCGCCGCCTGAGCCAGGAGCAGCCCACATTACGCTATCTGGAAACCCTGCAGCGTCCGGATGGCTCACGCCTGATGACCGAGGTTTTTGCCGCCCGCCTGCCGGCGGATACCGGCCCGGACCCGACCGGGCAGCGGGCAACACAGGGGGCGGATGATTTTCTGGTGGTGGAGGCGGTGCGTGATCTGGAAAAGGTGGCACACTATTCACACGAGCAGAAGCTGGCCGCACTGGGGGAGCTGGCCGCCAACGTCGCCCACGAAATCCATAATCCGCTGGCATCAGTGCAGATTACGCTGCAGGCCAGTGAGCGCATTCTGGCGGAAAGCGGGCAGGACACCGAAGAACTCGGGGAATACCTGCAACTGCTTGGTGAACAGGTGGAGCAGTGCCTGGATGTGACCCACCGCCTGATGAAGCTGGGCACGCTGGCCAGCGTCTATCCCGAGCTGCTGGCGGTCAACACCCTGATCCGGGAAACCCTGTCACTGCTGCGCTTCGAGCGCGAACAGCAGGGCATCACCGAACAGCTGCAGCTGGATGACAGCCAGCCGCGCATTGTGGCGGCGGACAATGACCTGCGCATGATCATCCTGAATCTGGTGCAGAATGCCTTTCATGCCATGCCGGATGGCGGCGTGCTGACCGTCAGCACCCGCAAGGCTGCCGGACAGGTGATCATCCGTATCGCCGATACCGGACAGGGTATCCGCAATGAGTCCCTGCCGTATATTTTTGATCCGTTTTTCAGCCAGCGACCGGAAAAAACCCGTGCCGGTACCGGACTGGGACTGACCATCGTGCGTTCGCTGGTCCGCCAGCATGGCGGTACCATCGCCGTGGTCCACCACCAGCCCGGCAATACGGTATTCGAGGTCCGGTTTCCGGATGCAGACAACCCGACGGAGGAAAACTGAAGCATGGTGCCCCTGATCCTGGCCATTGATGACGACATCACGCTCAACCGCCTGATCGTCACCCAGCTCAACAAGATGGGCTACGCCGCCGCCGGTGTACACTCCTGGGGAGCGGCCCAGGCCTATCTGCAGGAACATAATCCGCAGCTGGTGCTGCTGGACTGCCAGCTGCCGGATGTGCGTGCCACCGAGATTCTGCCCGGCCTCACCGCCGATTACCCGGTCATCATCATTACGGCCTATGGCAGCGTCAAGGATGCCGTGGCCGCCATGCAGGCCGGGGTGGCCGAGTACCTGCTCAAGCCGCTCAATCTGGACGAGCTGCAACTGGTGATCCGCAAAACCCTGGATGCACACAGCATGAAAAAGGAATTTCTCTATCTTAAGGAACAGCAGGTACGGAAACGCAAGTCCTTCATGGTCGGCAGCAGTAAAACCCTAAAAGAAGTGGAGTCCATGATTACCGTGGTCGCCCCCAGCAGCATGACCGTGCTGATCCAGGGGGAAAGTGGCGTCGGCAAGGAACTGGTAGCGCGTGAAATCCACGAGCGCAGTCAGGTGGCTGCACGCGGCTATGTGGCACTGGATTGCTGCACCATGCAGGAAAACCTGTTCGAGTCGGAGCTGTTCGGGCATGAAAAGGGAGCGTTCACCGGTGCGGACCGGCTCAAGAACGGCCTGATCGAGAATGCCGAGGGCGGCACCCTGTTTCTGGACGAGATCGGTGAAATCAGCCCTGCGATTCAGGCCAAGCTGCTGCGGGTGCTGGAAACCGGACGTTATCGGCGTGTGGGCGGCACCCGCGACCTGAGCGCCAATGTCCGGATCGTGGCCGCCACCAACCGCGACCTGCTGCAGATGTCGCATGAAAACCGGTTTCGTTCCGACCTGTATTACCGCCTCAACGGCTTCACCATTCAGGTGCCGCCACTGCGCGACCGCAAGGAGGACATTCCGGCATTGGTGGAGCACTTTATCCGCAATCACGGTTTTTCCCGGCGGGTGGACAAGCGCTTCAGCACCGAAGCCATTGAAAAGCTGCTGGAATACCACTGGCCGGGCAATATCCGCGAGCTGAAAAACGTGGTGGAACGCGCCATTATCCTGTCCGGGGAGTCAGACTGGATTCAGCCCGAGCACATCAGCCTGAACCCGGCTCCGCGTCCGCGCCGAAACCACGCCCCCGGCTCAGGCGTCCAGCTCAGTTTCGAGCAGCCGCCCACCCTGGATGACCTGGAGAAAAAATACCTGGGAATCCTGCTGGAGAACTTTGACGGCCATCGCGGCAAGGTGGCGCGCACCATGGGCGTCAGTGAGCGTAATGTTTACCGCCTGCTGCGCAAGCACGAACTGATGGGTAACTGAGGACAGTCACCCGCCCGGTCACACCGCTCCACTCAGGAAATGTGCATTACCGAACGCTTGAGCCGCCCCTGTACCCGCTCCACCCTGCGCCAGCTGCTGCTGTCATTCAGGGTGATCCAGCGCCGTTCCTCGGTACGGTAAAACCAGTCCTTGTCCTGCTGGAAATAAATCTGGATATCCCCGCTTTCCCAGATATTCAGGATTTCATTGCCGTGTGAACGCAAATCATCAAAATCCGTCATGGCACGCTGGCCCATTTCACTGTACAACCGGTTCAGCTCCAGCAGCATGCGGTTGATGTCGGCAGGCATCGGCTCGGCCTTGAGACCGATCTTGCGCGCTTCCGGCAGCAGGATCGGATAGCTGTGCGAGGGGTAGCGCGAGTTCAGCGTGGTGGCAATGCGCTCCGCCACCCCTTCATCATCAATATGATGGCTGAGCAGGTCGCGGCAGATCATGATCGAAAGTGATTCGGCCCGGTCCACGGCACCAATCACCAGCGGGTGCACGTATTCAAACAGGTGCTTGTAGGGGTTGTCACCGGAATCGGCATTGCCCTGCTCGCGCCACAGCCGGATCACCCGGTTCAGCTCATCCAGGCTGACCCCGACCCGGTCATTATCACGATCAATCGGCGACAGGGCATGGTGCAGCGAGGTATCCACCGCCGTCAGGTAAGCCGACGGCCCCATCAGAATGCGGTTCGCCCCCAGCACGATCATGGTGGCCGCCGATGCACACTCCAGCGGCACCAGTGCCACCAGATTGCGGCAGTGCTGCCGCAGCAGGCTGACCAGCCGCAGGGAGACCTGCCCACTGCCGCCGTCGGACTTGAGAAACAGGTAGATGGTGTCCTGGGTGCCGAGTTTGTCCAACACTTCATACAGGGCCAGCACGTCATTCTGGCACACCGAGCCGCGCGGGTTGTTCCAGTACACCACCAGCGGCCCGCCCAGGGCTTCCGACAGGCGTGCAATGGCGGCTTGGGTCTTGCTGAACAGCACGGGCGGCTGTTTGATGCCCGGTTTCGGCGCCGGTGCGATATTGTCCGTATCGGTGTCGGTATCAGTTTTGGTTTCGTTACTCATGCTTCAGTTGCCTTGTTTAATGATCCTGCATTATAGGCAAGGCAGGCCACAGAGCGCATGAATGCCCTGCATCAGCGGTGTTTAAATCGGCGCTCCGCCCACCTGCCCGGCCTGCCACCGGTGCATGCCGTCATTCTCCCCGCTCATAAATCGCAGCAACAGCCAGCCTCAGGCCCACTGACTCCAGATGCAACATGAAAAAGCTCAGCCCTGCAAGGCCCGGTACATTCCGGCGGCAATCGCAGCAAAACCCTCATGTGTTGTTGCCAGGGTCTCCAGCAACCCCTGATTTGCCTGAATACCGGCTTCCACTTCCGCCTCAGCCTGAATGATTCTTGCCCGATTCAACTGGCAGTGATTCATGCCGAAAGCCTGCAGCACCCTGGATTTGGGCCAGCGCTTGCTGCCGGTCAGGGTCAGGGCCATGGTATCTCCAGGCAGGTAGGGCACGGTGCTGACCACATCAAATACCGGGGCCAGCTGCCGCTCGAATATCGGCATTTTACCGCTTCGGTGCGCCTGCAAATCCCGGTACAGGACACCGATATTTTTCAAGTGGGCATCCCCGTTGCGAACCCTGACATTCAGGCAGGTCAGTTTGTAAAAATCGTACAATGCCTGCTCGACCCGTGCCGGTGATACAAACTGACGGATGGTATTGGTACAAGCTTCCAGTGAACTGTCGTATTTCTGCCGGGTTCCCTTGCCCTGCAGTACACCAAAATCCTCAAACCCGAGCGCCCGGCCATCCGCCATCATGTCAAAGCGCTTGATGACCAGCAGTTCGGCATTATCACTGAGGTGAAACTCCGGCACAGCCAGACCGGCATCCCGCGCCATGCTCATACAGACAAACTCATTACAGGCCAGCTGCGGATAATCGTCCCCCCAGCTTTTCACGATGTAATGTGCCATTGTCATGGTCAGTCGGCTGTGCATGTCCAGCAACACCTTGGGCTGCATACCGGCAACCCCTGACACCGGTGCATAACGCTGCAGCAAGGCCTGAAACAGGCCTGCTTTTTCCTGCCCCAGCAGCAACTCGATATCCAGGGGTGCTTCCGGATGCGCAGGCGGTGCCTGATCCACGGCTCCGTAGGCTATCCGCCCGATCTGGTTCCGGCCCAGAATCGTCAGCAGTGTCAGATCATCACTGCCGAATTGCTTGCTCGTCATGCGTTCAAGGGCCTGACGCAAGGCACCTTCCGGCAGGTTCATCTGAAAAACCGGATGCAGCTCGTCATGCTGATAGCTTTCATGGCGAACCGGCATGGTCAGGGAAACGGCCTCCGTGGCATCGTGGCGGTAGCTGAAGACATGCCGGCTCCCGTTCCTGCTCAGGCGGCCACAGGCAGCAGGCGGCTGATGCCCCGTATAAACGTCGATCGCATTCACGACTCACGCCCCCGCACCAGATCATCCAGCGTCGGCATGCCGATATCCTCACAGTTCAACGTTTTACCCAACACGCTCAGGACCCGCTCAACCTTGCGGATGCCCAGATCCGGGTAGTCATTGCGTTCCAGGGCACCGATCGTGGTCCGGTCAAGGTGCACCATGTCGGCCAGCGCCTGCTGGCTGAGCCCCTGTGCCTTGCGGGCGGTGCGAATGGTCTGGCTGATGTCTGGCAGCATGATGAACATATCCATCAAAAGAAGTGAAAAATTCATTATTGATGAATATATTCCTCTTTTCAAGCCTGAACCGGCAGTCCCACAAGGGGGGGTTTCCCGTTAAACAGGGCTGCCGGCATGGTCATCAGCAAAGTGTTTTGGCCCTTCCTGCTTACTCTTTCACCCCGATCGGTTATCATGCGGTGTCGCCCATTTCCCCGCTTGAATCCCCATGACCGATATTTTCATCAGTTACAGTAATCAGAACCGTGATTGGGTCAAACCGCTGGCGGCAGCCCTGGAGGCGCGGGGTTATTCCGTGTGGTGGGACCCCGATATTCTGCCGGGGCAGCATTATCAGGCTGTAATCCAGCAGGCATTACATGCAGCCGGATGCGTCGTGGTGGTCTGGACGCCGGAGTCAGTCGCCTCGGATTATGTCCGGGCCGAATGCCTGTGGGCATTCAGCAAACGTAATCTGGTGGGGGTGCTGGCCCGTGATGCAACCATTCCCACACCCTTCAATGCGGTGCATGCTGCCGATTTAAGACGCTGGAAAGGGCGTGCAGATGATGTGAATTTCAGGCGGCTGCTGCGCGGGATTGCCCTGCTGAATCCACGTGATGACATACCGCCGCCTCCACCACCACCGAAACCGGTGGGGTCGGGTTTGAAGGTTCTGGCTGCTGCCATGCTGCTGGCCGGAGGAGCCTGGGGCGGACTGGAGATATTCAAATCTTTTCAGGAACCGAACTCCCCGGCGGTGCAGCCGGCGACTGCACCGGTTTCCGTGCCCGAACCGGTACCCGAGCCACCAAAAGCCTATCGTCTTGTGGTCGAAGCGACACCTGCCGATGCGGTAGTGATGATTGATGGCCAGCCTTATCAGGCTGAGCGGACATGGCGTGCCGGAACCTATCGGATACATGCGGAAGCCGACGGCTACAGGCCGCTTGAGGATTCAGTAACGGTCAGGGCCGCTGACCAGACAGTGACCGTTGAACTGGAACCGGAGCAGCTGCCGTTCGAGCCGCAGATGATCGCCATTCCCGGCGGAACCTTCACCATGGGCTGCGTGCCGGAGCGGGATGATGTGGAGGGCGGGTGTTATGATGATGAAAAGCCTGCGCATGAAGTGACGCTGAAACCGTTCTGGCTGGCGAAGACGGAGGTGACGGTGGGTCAGTTTCGAGCATTTGTGGATAGCACGGGTCACAAGACGACGGCAGAAGCTCAGGGTTCCTGTAGGTCGTATGACAAGGATGGCCAATGGAGTGATGTCAAAGGCAGATCATGGCGCAAAGCGGGTTTTGAACAGACCGATGAACACCCGGCAGTGTGCCTGAGCTGGAATGATGCGCAGGCTTATGTGAATTGGCTGAGCCGGGAAACAGGCAAGGATTACCGGCTGCCAACGGAGGCGGAGTGGGAGTATGCTGCACGAGGGGGTGCGAAGACGGCCTATTTCTGGGGAAACAAGGCCAGCCATGAGTATGCCAATTACGGCAAGGATGAATGTTGTGATGGATTGGCGAGTGGTCGGGATCAATGGGTCCATACTTCCCCGGTGGGAAGTTTTCCGGCTAATGGCTTTGGTTTGCAGGACATGAATGGCAATGTATACGAATGGGTGCAAGACTGCTGGCAAAGTGACTACACAAATGCCCGGCCAGATGGAGGTGCCCGCCCGGGCTGCGACGCGAACGCGTCGCGAGTGTTGCGCGGCGGCTCTTGGAGCAGCGTACCGAGGAACCTGCGCTCCGCCTACCGCAGCGCCTACAACCCCGTCTACCGTAACTTCTACGTTGGATTTCGCGCCGCCAGGACAAATTAACCTTTACCCTTTATCTTTGGACACTCGCACAGGTGGCCATGCGGGTAATGCAGGCCGGTATCCCCGGTGTCCGGGGGGCACTACCGCGCGA
>Ga0116152_10000210_pt1 | contig 47580 bp, 34 predicted proteins | sample AD_UKC119_MetaG_FD_89894 | JGI IMG/M metagenome (GOLD analysis project Ga0116152, IMG submission 89894) | Active sludge microbial communities of municipal wastewater-treating anaerobic digesters from Hong Kong - AD_UKC119_MetaG | ecosystem: Engineered > Bioreactor > Anaerobic > Digestate...
GGTCGATCCCTTTACCAACGAATTTGCAACCGATCGTGTTCGGTCAAATAATATTTATGTATCAGGTGACTTGAATCTTTTCAGTGGATTTCAGCAGGTAAATATTATCAAACGAAATAAACTTGATTTGCTCAAGGCACAATATGATGCAGATTATTACCAGGATGACATTGCCATCAGCGTTGCAACGGAATATTTGCAAATGTTATATTACATGGAGTATGTTGGAATTGCCAGGAATCAACTGGAAATTACCAAACAACAGGTGGATCGCACAAGTAAGCTTGTAGAAGCCGGAACACTTGCAAAAGGAGATTTGCTGATCATTGAGGCACAACTTGCTTCAGAAGAATTATCCCTGGTTCAGGCTGAAAATAACCTTGCCCTTTCCAGACTAAACCTCACCCAATTGCTTGAACTCTCGGGCGATGAAGGTTTTGAAATAGAAGTTCCTGAATTGGGTTTGGTGGAACAACCTGAAATTTTTACTCCTCGTCAGATATTTGAAACGGCCATGGGAACTCGTCCTGAGATAAAAAGTGCCGAAGTAAATGTTGAAAGCTCAGAAGTTACCCTTGGAATTGCTCGTTCCAATTATTATCCCCGACTTACTTTAAGTGGATCCATTGGATCCGGGTATTCAGGTGCCAACCAAATTGGAAACGATCCAACTTATTATTTACCCCAAATAGCGGTTACTGAAACCGGTATTCCGGTTTATCCATTAAGTGAACAGGTAAGTTATGGCTCCTTTGATCCTAAACCATTTAAAGATCAGTTTAATGATAACCTTAATGAATCAGTTGGCTTAAACCTGAGTATTCCAATCTTTAATGGCTGGAGTGCCCGATCACAGGTTGCACAAGCAAAGATCGGGATTGAAAATGCAAACCTCGACCTCGAACTTCAAAAAAACAACCTTTATAAAATCATCCAGCAAGCTTATAACGACGCCGTATCAGCATTTAACAGCTATAAAGCTTCGGATAAAAAAGTAGCTGCCACCAGTGAATCATTTAAATACGCCGAGCAAAAGTACAATGTGGGTTTGATCAATTCTGTGGAGTATAATGATGCCAAAAAGGAGTATAACAATGCCCTCTCAGAAAGGATACAATCCAAGTTCGATTTTGTATTTCGCACCACGGTTATCGACTTTTATATGGGTAAACCGCTCACGCTCGGTCAATAACAATAATTTGTTAGCATATACATTAGGCAAAAGCACAGAAGCAACTGTGCTTTTGTGTTGTTTTCATTGAAGTAATAAACCCAAAGAATTTGAAAGAAAAACCTTAATTTAGCACGTTAATTACTGACCTCAAAAACAACATATCATGGTTGCCAAATCTAAAAAAAACAAAAAGATCCTTATATGGGCTGCGGCTATTATATTGATCCTGCTGGTTGTATTGGCTGTTACAAAAGAAAAGGGAAATAAGGGTTCAAAGGTGATCGCTGAGGTGCCACAACAAAGAACGATTATTGAAACCGTTTCGGCCAACGGAAAAATTCAACCTGAAAAGGATATAAAGATCAGTCCCTATATCTCAGGCGAAGTGGTGGCATTGTATGTTAAAGAGGGGGATAAAGTAGCAAAGGGTGATTTGCTTGCCAAGATTGATCCGGAAATTTATAAAACCAATTATGAACAAATAGAAGCCGGGCTTCAAATGCAGCGGGCAAACCTTGCCAATGCCAAGGCCCGACTGGCACAAGCGCAGGCGCAATTTGTTAAATCGGAAGAGGATTTCAAACGAAGTCAGCAGTTGTTTAAGCAAAATGTTATTTCACAAAGCGATTTTGATGCAGCAACCTCAGCTTTTGAAGTGGCGAAAGCCGAAGTGGAAGGAGCAAAGGAAAACGTGAAAGCTGCTGAGTTTTCGGTTAGCAGCTCTGAAGCAAGTTTGCGTGAAGCAAAAGAAAACCTGGTGCGCACTGCTATTTATGCTCCCAACGATGGCACCGTCAGTCGCCTGAGTGTAGAGGAGGGTGAACGGGTTACAGGAGCCTCACAATTTTCGTCAGGAACTGAAATTATGCGAGTGGCAAACCTCACCCGGATGACTGTTGAGGTAGAGGTAAATGAAAATGATATTGTTCGGGTTGAACTTGGCGATACCTGTATTATTGAGGTGGATGCCTATCTCGATCATAAATTCAAGGGAATTGTAACAGAAATGGCAACTTCGGCCAATACAACCGGGGTAAGCGCAGATCAGGTTACCAATTTTGAAGTGAAGATATTGATCCTCGAAGATTCATATAAAGATCTCGTTTCAGAAAATAGCAGCATTCAATCACCCTTCAGGCCGGGTATGTCAGCTACGGTGGATATTCAAACCGAAACAGCCATCAAAGCTTTAACCATTCCTATTCAGGCTGTTACCACCCGGGCAGATACCACCGACTATCAAACTCCTGATGAAAATGAAATGGCTGAGGATTCGGAGGAAATTGAAAAGAAAAATGAGGACCTTCAGGAAGTTGTATTTGTGATCACCGACGGAAAGGCCGGGATGAAAGAAGTTAAAACCGGAATCCAGGATAATATGTACATCGTGATTACTGAAGGCCTTACATTGGAAGATGAAGTAATAACCGGCCCTTATCGTTTGGTTTCCAAAAAACTTAAAGATGGTGACCTGGTAAATAAGGTGGATAAGAAGGATCTTTTTGCTGACGAAGATTAATAATGGCACTTATTTTATCCATTGAAACTGCTACCCCTACCTGTTCTGTAGCCCTTACTGATAATGAGGAATTAATTGCTTACCGCGAAAGCGAGATAGTTAACTCTCATGCCAGAGTTGTAACGGTTTTTGTTCAAGAGATATTAAGCGAGGCCGTCATTAAACTGAATCAGGTAGATGCTGTTGCGGTGAGTAAAGGCCCCGGTAGTTATACCGGTTTGCGAATAGGTGTTTCTACGGCAAAGGGATTGTGTTATGCTGCCGACAAACCACTAATCGCTGTAAATACGCTGCAATCGATGGCCATGGGAATGATTCAGCGCCTGGAGTCAACTACCTACAATCCTTTCCTGATTCCGATGATAGATGCCCGCAGGATGGAAGTTTATGCAGCCGTTTATAACAGAAACGCCGAACAATTGAGAGACACACAGGCCGATATAGTTGAGCAATATACCTATGACCAATACCTTAAAAAAGAAAAGGTAATTTTCTTCGGCAATGGTGCAGCTAAATGCAAAGGTTTAATTTCGAATATGAATGCCATTTTTATTGATGATTTTAAGCCTTCCGCTGCACATATGAGAAAGATAGCACTTCAGAAGCTGGAACAAAATTTATTTGAAGATGTGGCTTATTTTGAGCCATTTTATTTGAAAGATTTTGTTGCCGGTGTTCCGAAGGTGAAGGGGCTGAAATAAATTTTCAAAATCTCCAAGTCCTCTGAGTTAAGACGCTATTTCACTATCTTCTAGTTTCCTGCGCTCGCCAAGCTCATTTTCCATTATCAAGCAGGTTTTATGATCAATGCTGTAATAAAAAAGCAGGATTGCGCACGACATATATAATATTCCTGGAAAAACCGAAATCAATAGTTTAATTCCTGTAATTGCAGTTCCTTTTTGTTCCACATTCGGTACAAATTCATATAGTGCCAGTAGCCAACCTGCTAGTGCTCCACCGATTCCCCATCCGGCTTTTTGTGCAAACGTTGCTGCTGAAAATACAAGACCCGTTGCTCTTCTTCCGTTTTTCCACTCCGAATAGTCTGCTGTATCAGCCAGCATGGTCCAAAGCAAAGGCACTGCCGGTGCATAAGTGAATTTTGCCAGGATGTTTAAAACATAAATTGTTGTGATATTTTGATGGTTCGGAATGTAAAGTGAAATAAAGAAAAGCCCCGAAAGCAAGGAGCTTGCGATATATACATTTCGTTTCCCGAATTTTTTTGATAAAGGCTTGGAAAGCGGAATTCCGGCTATGAGTGCAGAGGTGCCAATTACATTAAACAGTTGCACTCCTTTCTCATCACTCATGTAATATTTAAAGTAAAAAGCAATTGCAAGATTTTGCATCGAAAACATAACAAACGAAACAATACCCACAAAAAACAGGATTACCCAGGGTTTGTTGCTGAAAAGGTTTCTCAGGTCTGCCCCCAGATTTTGCCGTTGTTCTTTTGGTGGATGAACACGCTCTTTGGTTGTTTTAAAAGTGATTAAAAACAACACAAAACTTATTATTGCAAACAATATTAAGGTGTATTGATAACCTTTCACTTTGTCGCCACTTCCAAGATACAGTGCAAGTGAGAGTGCAGTTCCGGTTACAAAAAGTTGCCCTGCAAATGCAAAAACAAATCGATACGAATTTAGTCCTGCCCGTTCGTGAGAATTGGAAGTCATTACTGCTCCCAAAGAGGAATAAGGTAAATTGATGGCCGTAAAAACCGTCATGAGCAAGAGGTATGTAGCTCCGGCATAAATCACTTTTGCAGAAGGGCCAAAATCAGGTGTGCTAAAGGTTAGCACCGCAAGAATGCTGTAAGGAAGTGCCATCCAGAGAATATATGGGCGGAATTTTCCCCACCTTGTGTTGGTCCGATCTGCAATAATCCCCATGATCGGGTCACTAAGCATATCCCAAAATCGTGCAATGAGCATGATGGTCCCTGCTGCTGCTGCTGAAATATCAAAAGTATCGGTATAAAATATCAGGATCCAAAATCCCACCATGTCCCAAACGAAATGCGACGCTGTATCACCCAGTCCGTAACCAACCTTTTCTTTAAGGGTTAATTTTGCTTTGTTCATTGGTTTCAGGGTATGCTGTTGTATTTCGTTTTCACAACTTCAAACGCCTTTTTTTTGTTTCTTTCAATATCCACAATTCCCCAGTACTCTTCATTTGGGGCTCCATCGTAAGGAACTCCGGTGCTTTTGGGCGCCCATCCACCAATATCCTGTTGATCATTATTTCCGGCCTTCCACCACTCATCATTAAATGCGAAAACAGCCACTCCCGAACATATATCTGAATTCATTAATACATCATCTAAAATATTGGTAATCGCATCTGCCTGGGCCCGCTGGTTTTCACCCTGTTGGTAATCCATTGCTGATATTGTCATATAACTATCTGTCCCGGCTTCTGATAAATACATTGGCTTTGAACTTATTTCGGACCACTCTTTAAAAACCGATCCTGGTCTATCCCACCGATAAACATTCATGCCCCAAATATCGATATCAGTGCACATGGCCAACGATAATGTATCCGGTAATTCTCCGTGGGCAGTGGCTACTGGATGATTTAAGTCAGATTTATGAATTTGAATTGCAGCATTATTTAAAGCGAGATACCAATTTTCGATATTGCCCTCAAACCATTCGGGATGATAATTGTATTCATTACCCAATTCCCAGAAAAGAATGGCTTTATGCTCTTTAAATTCATTTACATAATCGATAAAGGTTCCTGATAAAATATCATGGTTTCCTCCCTGGTTATAACCAAACCCGATAATCACTTTAATTCCGGCCTTACTAATTTTATCAAGGACTGATCTTTCCAAAATTGGAGAATAAACACGAATTGTATTAATTCCCGCTTCTTTCATCAATTCCAGATCCTTATCAAGTATAGCAAAATCCCTGCTATTACTTCCTTTTGGTACCGGATGATAACAAACACCCTTGATGAAATATGGTGTTCCATCCACAAGTATTTGCCTGCCTGAAACACTTACCCGTTCATGATTTGATTCCATTGAACAAGATGTACATAAAAATGCAATGAAAAAGATCAGGGTTATTTGGATGAAATGCCGCATGATTAATTAGTTTATAGCTGGAATTATAATGGTTTGAATTGCCTGCCCGTTTATCTGAACTTGTACAGATTTGTTATTTAAAAGCAGTTCGAAGTTTTGCGTATTGGATTTCATATTTAAAACCACAACAACTATTGACTTGTCAGGATTTTGGAGGGCGGTTACTAATAGTGATTCCTCAGGATTGTTAAATCCGATACGAACTGCTTCTGGTTTGATAAACCTGCTGAAGTGTGCAAGTGTAAAATATAGCGGTGTAAAATAAATTTCATCTGCATCCGGATCAACGATCACAGGTGCTACACACCAGTTTTTAAACCAATTGGGTCCGCCTTGTTTATCCAGCACCAAATTCCAGTCGACCCAGCCTTGTACTTCATTATTAAGGCATCCGATGATATCCCTTGCATAACGGTATACCGGAACATATTTGGGATGCAGGTATTTTTGATCTTCGTTGGCCCAGTCCCAGCCCCAGTCGGTAGCTTCCTTACTCCAGTACCAGGCATCATCTTTCCAGTGCGGAATCTCGGAGTCGACACAAGCTTCCGTTTGGATAAGCAATTTTTCCGGTGCAAGGTCGTGCACATGTTGCAGCGATTTTTCAAACACATCATAGGTACTTGCATACCAGTGCACCGCGAATCCATCAAAGTATCGGGATGTATTTTCATCCTTGTAAATCACATCTGCCCATTGCTCCAACTCTTCACCTCGATTTTGATCATATCCTAAAATCTTAACTTTTTGTCCGGTTTTGTCAAGTGTGGGGCCGAGGTGATTGTTGACAAAATCCACCATTTCTTCAGGTGTGTAATGCATGCTCTCCCAGTTGTTTCCGTTGCCAAGCGGTTCGTTTTCAACCGTTATGGCCCAGATGTCAGTCCCTTCTTGTTGATAGGCTTCCAGGTATTTTGAAAAAAACATGGCCCAGGTGCCATAATATTCGGGAAGCAATTTTCCACCCACCCAATCATTGTTGTCTTTCATCCACGGGGGAGCCGTCCAGGGCGAGGAGATGATCTTAAATCCGTTTTTTGAAATGGCCTTCGCCGCTTTGATCATCGGAATAATATCGTCCCGGTCTTCGTCAATGGAAAAAGAAGACAATTTTGGATCGGGTTGATTATTGGTATAATCATAATTTCCCAGGGAAAAATCACAAGAGTTTATGTGTGTGCGGGTAAGCGAATAGCGTGCACCACGCTCTCCGAAATAGGCTTCCAGGATGGAGTCCCTGTTTTTTTTGCTCAGCTTATTAAGCAGGTATGCCGATGATTCTGTGAAGGAACCGCCAAAACCAATGATGGATTGATGTTTCGTTTCCGGTAGTATTTCAATTTTAACAGTTTCAGCCAGAGGTGAAAAGTTTGTGATTTTTGTAAGTTGATTTCCATTGGCTGAGGTTTCGTAAACTTCAAAATCAATCTGATCATTTAAGTTAGTGCAAGCTATACTCAGGCTGATCCCTGTCAAAACCCAGAATATCTTTTTTATCATAATCTAAGTTTTTAATTCAAGTCTGATTTTTCTTCACCCTGATGCTTTATCCTTCCCCTTCGGGCAACCAGTGCCTCGCGGATCTCGCGGGCTTTTTCTTCGCTAAGAGAGTAGCTTTTCATGATCCAGATTGCCAGCAAAGCAAAAAAGATGGGTATGATAATGTCTGCCAATCTCAGGTTTATTAATGACTCAGCTGTTTGAGTGTCCGCATTTTCATTGAATCCTACCATTTTTAAAACCACACCACTCAGCAACATGGCTATAGCATTACCAATTTTCACCATTAACCAGTAAACGGCTCCAAACATCCCTTCACGTCGCTTACCATTGTTTAGTTCGTCCAAATCACATACGTCGGCAGTCATCGACATCATTAAGGTAAACAACCCCCCGATACCAAAAGAAATGAATGGTAGCGGAATGAACATCAACCATGGATTTGCCGGATTGAAACACCACCATTTCAACACATAACCAATAATTGAAAGGATGGTAGAAACGATGAATGCGTTCTTTTTGCCAATTCGTGTAGAAATTTTTGCAATTATTGGAATGATCAGAAATGCGGTGGCTGCTGCATTTACGGTACTGAACCAGGGCGGCCATGTTCCGGCAGCACTAATACTCCCTTCGAAAAGGTAGTAGAGGATTATAAAATAAGAAAACTGAGCAATGGTTTGAAAACCATTAAAAATTAAAAATGTAGTTCCACATAACTTAACAAAGGGTTTACAGGTTAGGGTTTGCTGAATCGCTTTCCACAATTCCCCGAGGTTTGTAGTCATGTTCTTCAGGCTCAGTTTTGATTCACCTTCGGGATCAGGTAATATCATTTCTTTGCAAAACAAAGCCGGCAAAGCTCCCAGTATAATGCTGAAACCACCAACCCAAAATGAAAGCACCCTCACACCTTCTGTAGATTCTTCAAAAAAAATGTCAGGGTTACCAATTAAAATCCAAAACCAGGGAGCAATCATCCAGGCAAATTGTCCCATAAACTGCCCAACAGCCATTAGCCTGGTACGTTCGTTATAATCCGGGGTCATTTCATAGCCCAGGCCAATAAAGGGAGTAGAATAAATGGTAAATGATAGGAAGAAGACAAAGGAAAGACTCAAAAAATAGAAGAAATTATACATTTCTGAGTTTTCAGGGTAAAGTTGCCAGAGCACCATAAAAGAAAGACCGCTCAGCATGCTGCCCACAAAGATATATGGTTTTCTTCTTCCCCATTTTGAGTGGGTGTTATCGGTGATAAATCCCATGATTGGATCAATGATGGCATCAAATAATTTTGGCAAGGCGGCTACCAACCCCGCAAGTGCAGGATCCATTTTAAATCCATAAATGAGATAAAACATAAAAACACCAAGTGCGGCAGGATACAAATTAATTGTCAATTGTCCTGCCCCGTAAGCAAACTTTTGCCCTAACGGGACCCTGTCTTCTTTTGCTGTTTTATATGGAGTCATCGTTTAATTGGCCAATTTCCCGTTATTAATTGATCTTGATTGTTTGCCAAACTTATCTGTCCGGTTATTCCAGTTGGCGCTTCTGTATTTTTTACTTCCGGCGTCTAGATACCTGTTGAGTAAAATTTTTAGCTGGGCTTTTGTGGGTTCCGTTGATTTGTTTGTTAACTCAGTCATTTTATTTGTGGTTAAGTTTTGATTGCATTACAAGTTTCGGGGAGCGGTCGATGTTAAAAATTCCCCAGTGTTTTTCAGCGCCCAGCGGATTTTCAGGATTGCCCTTCCAATCTTCGTCAAATGCTTCAAAAATGAACATGGTGATCTTGTTTGCTTCTGACCAGGCCAGCATTTCTTCAAGGTACCGTTGCTGGTTTTCTTCGCTGGCAATTTCACTAAATTCAGATGCTATTGATGGCCAACCGGCTTCGGTGATCAGAATTTTAGCCTCGGGAAGCGAGTCCTGTACTTCCCTGATATTTTCGATGGAGTAGGAGAGGCTTTCTTCAATATTTTTCTCTTCCCAAACCGGATAAATATGAATGGAGATAAAATCCACAATGCCAGCCAGTTCCCTGCCATGATTTGCCCACCATTTGTAATTATCTGCTACGGTAACTTCCTGGTCAATGGCAGATTTAACTTGCTCAACATAAACAATCACCGTATCTACCGGAACCATATGATCGTTCCAGTCAACCAGGGCTTCGTTACCAACATTTACCGCTACAACGATATTTTCATACTTTTCTGCTAGCGCAATGCCCCTTTCGATCTCCTTCCTGTTTTGAATTTTATTTTCCTCCAGAACCGACTGCGGAATGGGTTCATTTAGCCAGGAACAGCCTTCATGATTGCTGAGTTCGGCTTTCAGCCAAATTCCCAGAAGCACCTTCATGTCGAGATGGTTATCTTGTATAACTCTTAAAACCATTTCCGAATTTTCACCACTGTCGTATAACCTGATCAACCTGAACCCGGCATCGGATAAGATCTGAAGATCTTCCACCGTTTGTTTATAAGTGGGATTTTTTGCACCATCACCCCGGTCGGGATGCTGGCCAGTTCGAAAGCCAGAATAGGCAATGGCTGCCGTTTCACCGGCGAGTTGATGAAAATTGTTTTGCGTTTCTTCAGCAACTGTTAATCCTGAACTGTTATTTTCATTGCTTTGATTATTACAAGCAAAAAATATGACTATAACAAACGTCAATATGCCAACGTTCCGGATCTTCATTTTACTGATTTTATTTCAATATTCACCTTGATTTGCTCAACACTGCCACTTCTTCCGAACACCTGTACACTTGTTTTTTTATCTAAAATAAGCCCTTCTGTTAAATGTGATTTTCCGTCAGAAAAAATGATTTCAATATTTGATTTTCCTGAATTACTTATCAAAACAGGTACCTGGCAAAAGGTGAAAGCAAGTTGGTGTTGTTCAACAGTAATTGCCTTTTCATTTCCTTTCAGGTCGATGTATTGGAAGATAGTTTCCTGTTGCAGAAACTCTTCATCATTGATCAATTCAGGCCGGAATTGTATTTTCCCATCCAGAACAACTACCCCAAGTTCCAATTGGCGTGAAATAAAGTCCTCCTTTACCTGACCCGTTAGTCCGGGTTGTTTTACGCCGGCATTACCGGGAGTATGGGAATAAGCATCCGTTGGGAAAGCTCCATAAACAACGGGTTTTTTGTACAATCCAATACCTGCTTTTATTTCGTAATAATGTTGTTTTAACCGAGCAATAACTTCCGGTTTAGATCCTGTTTTTACCGCATTAAAGAAGTTTTCCTGTGTGGCAAGCTGCAATTTGGAAACCATATGCCAGTAAATGGATCCCAGCCCTTCATAACCGTAGAAAGTGCCTGAACGGCCGGTGAACGACTGATGATCAAACACCTGCTCATAAATGTCAAGGATCTTTCTCTCTTCTTTTTTTAACAATTCGGCATATTCATTATTCTTCAATGCCAGTTTTTGAAGTGCGGCTTTTAGCATATCGGCATTGCGGAATGCACTGTTGAAATGAAAGTTGCCACTTTCATCTTTTTTAATAATCTTATCCTCGCCCTGATTTGCAAGTTTGCCAAGCAGTGCTGATTTTTCAACCTGATCTGCCGAAATGTTATTTTTTTCGATAAAAAGCGGAAGTTGCCTGTTGGGGTAAAGCATGTAGCTGAACTGATCTTCCCTGAACATTTTACTCTTTTTAAGGGCATCCAAAACGGCAAGGCTTTCTTCGGGAGTTAAAACACCCGAACTTAGCACAGCTACCTGTCCTTCAAGCATTTCATACAGATGCCGGATCGCAATTTTATCATCGGCTATGCTGATGAGGTTATATGCATGATACAAGCCATCAGTACGTTTGTTTACAGCAATCGATTGATCCATATAAAGCAGGCAGACGTTAATAAACGACTCCAGGTCGGTAACCTTAACCGGAATTCTGGAGCCTGAAAATGAATCATTGTATATGGTACTTCTAAATTCAGCATGTACTGATCCAAGAAAATCGGCGAATTTTTTACGCTGCCGGTCATCAAATCCGGTCTCGGTCAAGTGCATATTTCCTTTTAAAAATGCATGAAATTCATTGAAAACATTCACCAACTCTTCAGAAATCCAGATCATATCTTCTGAAAAATGATCGAATTCCTTTTTCCAAAATGAGAGGAACCGTCGCATGTAGTAAAGTGTAACCATGCTGGTTCCGTTGCCCACCAGTGCATTGTTGGCATCGTTCCATTCGGGGCGCTGGGTGTTAAGCCAAATGCCTGCCTCCGGAATGAAATTACTTAGTTTGGAAAGCAGTGTCGCAAGTATTTTTTCGGTGAGGTTGACTTTGTATATATTTTTACCCGACTGATCTTTCAGTAATTTGGCATCAGCGCCAAGAAAATCCAATTCGGCGGAAATGGATTTATCCAGTTCAAAATCAAAAACTACGGTATCCTTTGGATTTGCCAGGATATCATCATATTTTTTAATCCGGTAAGGAACATTGGCATAAACGAAAAGGTCTGAAGTTAAAAGTTTTTCAAGCTTGCCAGGGTGAAAATCGCGCGATAGCTCGAGCAGTTTTTGGAGGTAAATGATCTGGTGATCACCCCAATAACCGATGTATGCCCAGGGGTCTTCCGGGTCGGGGCGTTCCCAATCAATGCCGTTGCGCATGATGCGATATGGGTTGTATCCGTCGGGGGTGCTTGCATTTAAAAACTTGCTTATGACCCCTTCGGTAAATTCAGGATACGATAAAAGCAATGCTTCCCAGTTCTGAAAAATATCACGCCAGTTGCCCTGGTAATTGTACTTCAGCGAGCCATCTTCATTTTTGGTTTCAATCGAAAAAATATTCCAGGGGCGGCTGGGATCACCGTGACGGCGACTGAAGATGAGTGGCAGATACTCATATGCAATCCGGATAAGGTCTTTATTTTCAGTTGATTCAGCCCGCGAGATCAGATCATTATGCGAAAACTCAGTTGGAAGCTGATCCATCCAGCTTTTGAAATTTTCAGCAAGTGGTTTGTTAATGGAAAACAAATAGGATTTGAAATCGCTGCCCGGAATCATATAGTTTTGTGCAAACACACCGCCACGCATGATATTGAAAAGGGTATTGGTGTAATGCCGTGCCGAACAGATCCCGGTATTCGAAAGTTGAAGTCCATCAGCTGTGGCCACCAGGCGTTTCAGGTTTTCGGTGCCTTTTAAGATATCTTCGCTGATCAGCAATTCCGCATTGTCGGTATTCTTAAGAAAATGAACTAAATTGTTTACTTGAGTGCTATCCTGATTGATTTCAGCTACCACCGTCCATTTGTTTTCACGGGCTGATTTGAGGGCTGTGTTGGAATAAATGAAATAGGCCCCCCTGGCTGCACGAACATCATTTTCCTGGCTGATCTTCCCTCCGCACCTAAAATTACTGATTTGCTTTTCAGAAAGCAGGAATTGTGTGTTTTTAGCAGTGCCGGTCGACCAAACGGTGGTGGCCCGCAACGACTCACTCGGCTCAGCCCGGTCAACGGGGATGGAAGAGAGTGAATAAACCGCAAGAGAGGTATTGGCTACCAGTTCGTTTTTCTTGTATGCATCCAGTAAGTTGCTGAACTCATTTTGGAAACCATAATCAATTCCTGAGGGAAGTATGTTTTGAATTCCGTCCAAAATCTCTAATGAAACACTTTTATCGGACAAATTCAGAATAGCCGATCTTTTAATAAAGCCGAATTTCTCGCTGTTGGCCCATCCGTAACGAAAACGCAGGCCAAGGTCGTAATTGAATTCTTCGAACAGAATTTTGTTCCCAAAAACACTTTTATAAATGTTGCGGGTAATTTGATAAGCCTTTGCTGACTCATCCGTAAAGGGTTCCCACAGAAAGGTTTTATTTTCCTGTTTTGCCCTGATAATCGTACGGCTGCCGGTTTGGCCCCGGTAATCATGAATTTTATCGTCAGTATAATAAGGAAACAAGGAGTTATTCCTGTTTTTTCGGCCGCATGATAATGAGCCATTGCTCGAAAGAAACATCCAGTGGTCGCTGTCGCTCACTATGCTGATAAAAAAATCAGGCATGTAATTAAAATCAGAGATCCTGTAATATTGCTCACGGTCGATTTCTACAAACTCACCCTTCGGTTCAGGCTGCTTGTCGGCTACCTGATTATTCCCGATCCAAACTTCTTTTTTACCCATTGCTGAAATTAATTGACGGCTTTATTCATTTTTTGGTACATACGAACATAATCCACTTCCATTGTTTGCGGAAAGGCAGCAGTATCAATCCCTTTGACATTTCCCCATACTCCTCCTATGGCCAGATTCAGGATTAAATAAAAAGGTTTGTCGTAAGGCCATTTGGTTTCGCCAAGCCCTTCATTTTTGTATTCAAAATACAGACTATCATCCACATAAGTGTGCATCATTTCGGGTGACCATTCGAAAATATAGGAGTGGAAATTTTCCGCCACATCAGGGATGTAAATAGTGGCTGTTTGCTGTGTGCCTTTTTGCCACTGATAATCCTTTGAATGGGCTGAGGCATGAACCACGCCAAGATTATGGCCAACATGCTCCATAATGTCGATTTCGCCGATGTCGGGCCAGTTTCCATCTTTAAAGGTCCATCCGCCGGGCATCATCCATATGGCCGACCAGGTACCCTTCGCTTTGGGCAGTCGAGCATTTATTTCAATTCGCCCGTATTTCCAATCGGCAAGTGAAACTAACCTTGCCGATGTAAAGGGTTTTCCTTCAAAGTTTTCATGAATTGCGGTGATCTTTAATTTACCATCCTCAACCCATGAATTTTCCATTCTTGCCTCAGTATAATGCTGAATTTCATTGTTTCCCCAGCCTGCTTCGTTCCCTTCGGTGTCGTATTTCCACTTGCTGGAATCGGGCAATCCGGAATAATCAAATTCGTCCTGCCAAACCAATTGATAATCATCCGCATCCTGATTTTCATTCTGCACTATTGGACTGTTATTTCCGGTGCATGCAAACAGCACTGGCAGCATAATAAGGATAGAGATATTGCTCAGGATTTTAACCATAAAAAATTTAATTGATTAGCTAAACGGCAATTTAGTTACTATCCTGGTAAACTCTTACATAATCCACCTGCATGGTTTGTGGAAATTCGGTGCTTGCATTTGGAGGTCCCGGCCAGTTTCCACCTACCGCAAGATTAAGAATGATAAAAAAGTTATTGTGAAATTCACTTAATTCGGTGGGGGTGATGTCGATTACGAAATACTCGGTTTCATCAATAAAACCACGGATATGCTGCTCATTCCATTCAACGGCATAAACATGAAAATCGTCGGCCAAAACGCCTGAGCCAATGGAATAGCTTTCGCCATACTGAGCATGTTCGCCAGCATTGTCCCAGTGCAGGGTGCAGTAAGTGGTTTTATCACCTGAGGTGCCACCCACCATTTCCATGATGTCGATCTCTCCGCATTGTGGCCAGCCAACTGAACTAAAGTTTGCGCCAAGCATCCAGAATGCAGGCCACATTCCCTGTCCGTAGGGCAATTTGATACTTGCTTCAATCCTGCCGTATTTTACATCAAATTTGTTCTGTGTGGTGATCCTTGCAGAGGTGTAATCACTTCCGCCAAAGGATTCTTCGCGGGCTGTAATGGTAAGCATCCCATTTGCAACGGATGCATTATTTTCACTATCTGTATAATATTGCAGTTCTTCATTTCCCCAACCATTTCCCCCGGTTTCGATATTCCAGTTGGAGGGATCAGGTGCCCCGGTATATTCAAATTCTTCAGCCCATACAAGGCCAGTAACAATGTTTGGATCGTCCTGGGTAATATTCAGATTCTCGGAGTTGCTAAATTCCGATCCGTTGATCGTTACCACCAGCTCAACGCTATAATCGCCTGCATAGGGGAAGTAAGCAATATGTTCCTGTTCATTTTCTACCTCCATGCTTCTGTAAATCCATTTGAATGAATCAAAATTCCCCGAAGTTGTGTTTGTAAGTGTTACATAATTAGGCTCATCAGGGTGAATATCCATGGAAAATGAAACCTCAAGATCGGTATTGCTTATCGTAATGCTTTTGGCGGATGATTTGGTTTCGCCATAATAATTAGAAACTTTCAATGAAGCATTGAAATTCCCGGCAACCGGGAAATATACCACGAAAGATTTACTTTTATCAGTAGTTGTATCGGCTTCGCCATTGCCAAATTTCCAGATCAATGTGTGATATTCACCGGTTGAAGTATTGGTAAATCTTACATGATTATCATCGATGAACTCCGTGCTGAAACCAGCATTGAAATCAGCATGATCTTCGTTTTTATCACAGGAATAGGCAAATAACAACAATCCTGAAACGATCGCCAATGCAATTTTACTGAGTTGCTTTTTGTGTCGGTTTATAAAGTTTTGTATTGTCATTTTGAGTTGCTTATCGGTTTAAAAATTTTTGGGAAAAGACGCTGTAAACAAGAAATGATCTAATTTACAGCGTCAATATTCACCAATCAATTAATCTAAATGTATTATGAAAGTCAATTTATTTTTGTTCGGGTTTAACATTTGTAAAAATGTGATACCAGGCAAACAAGGGCTCATTGGCCTGAACCATTCTCACCCTTAGCAAGCTTTCAGAAACTTCAATAATCTCATATTCACTGCTGCCGGCATAAAATCCCATGAAGCCACCATCAGAATAAGTCATGGTAGTACCCCGGTAATCGCCGTCGATGGTAGCAATTGATTCAGACGGACTGAAAGTTACATTTTTTACTCCATCAATATCAAATGGATAACTGCCTTCGGAACCTAAGCCCAAAGCTTCCGAATATATTCCCTGAATGAAAGCTTCACCGGTGGGATTGAGTTGTTCAAAGGTAACATGGTCGCCATCCATTTTGAAAACAAACTCACAGTCGTACATGGAAGTTGCAGCCTTTTCCCATGGAGCAGCCTGGTACCATTGTGGCCACGTCCAGGATCCCGGTTCATAATCAAAGTTATTAGGCCCAAGTCCGAGGTGGCCAACCTGATCGGCTGCCCAATACCATGATTTTGAACTTCCACCTGTTAAAAAGGCTACTGCTTCTACATCGTTGAAATCGCTCACTACCTCTACGGCAGTAGATTTACTACTGGTAATACCACCTGTTCCAACTGCATAAACTATCACGTTGTACTCATTGAGCCCTGGAGTTGAAAACCTGTTGGTATAAGTTCCGTCGGGAGCTACTTTTTTATCCTTTCCATCATTAAAATCAAAATAGAAGGAAATAGCATCGCTGGCGGTGGCTTTAAACTCTACCAAACCGCTTCCATCTCCATTTGGATTTTCAGCATCTGCTCCCACAATTGTGAAAGAAACTACAAGGTTTGAGGGCGCTTTTAAATCACCCAGATCATGCTGATCTTTCTGGCATGCGCTCAGAGTTAGCATCAGTCCTGCGATCAAAAATATTATGTATGCGCTGTATTTCATTGTTCCGGTATTTTTAGTTCGTTAATGAAAATTCATCAAAATAATAAGTGGCATCATTGCCTGCATTTCCAAAATCAAAGAAGATCACAATGCGAACATAATCAGCTGCCGGAGCATCACTGAAATCATATGCCAGATCTTCCCAGGCATTGGCCGAAGTATTCGTAATATCTACCTCATGGGTAACGCTGGCATCGGAGTTCTCAATTTTTAGCTTGATCACGATCCCGCTTGTTGCTGACCATGTTTTGCAGGCAATTTTTGAATAATTATCCAAATCCATGGGCGATGATAATTCCCAGAAGGCTCCGGCCCATGTTTCCGACCCCGACGTTTTAAACATCTTTGCAGCATTGGCAGTGGTATTTACACCTGATTGATCAGGATTTGCCACGATTTCAATATCAGCAATATTTCCAAATGAAGTAAAATCAGGAGGAGTGCCTTCAAAATCTTCTATGGGCATGTCGGTAGGTAAATTGCCAGGCACCAGCTGGATATCATCGAAATAATAGGATGATCCATCTCCGTTGTTACCAAAATCAAAAAAGATGACCACTTTCTGATATTCTTCTTCGAGGCTTATTGCTGAAAAATCGTACACGATTTCCTCCCAATCGTTGCTGGTAGTTGTAAACTGGTCAACCTCATACCAAATATCTGCATTGGTAAGGTTTTCCACTTTGAGCTTTACCATTGCATTTAGTTTGGGCGACCAAACCTTCACTTTAAAGTTGTTATTAACAGTAAAGTCAATAGGATTTTCGAGTGTAAGGAATGTTCCTCCCCAGGTCTCCGCTCCCTCTGATTTAAAGGATTCAGCTACTTTGGAACTGGTATTTATTCCCGTAGGATCGGGATTGTCGATTACCGCTGAAGTTACTCCACCAAAATCAGTAAAAGCATAGTTTACTGTAAACGATTCGAAATTGATGGGTAGGTTTACGGGGTCGTTGGCTTCTGAAATATTGATTGTATCACTTATGGATGCCGTACCTGAACCCCCGCTCTTAGCGATAACCGTAATAATATATTCACCCGGATTTTGGTAGGTATGTGTAACTGTTGAGTCGGGCATGGCGTGTATCGGATCTTCATTTTGTTCTTCACCAAAATAAACATCCATAATAACAGCGTATTGTGCCGAGGCAGTTACCGAAACAAAGAACGGGTTGGTAACATCCTGATCAATGGTTACTGTAAGATTTTGCGGAGGCAGAAATGTGATTTCGAGTTCCTGCTCAAACTGAGCGGTTTTACCTGAAATCCCAACTGCGGTAAGCTGAAATGTGTAAACACCTTCAGCATAAGTGTGTGTAATGGATTCATTAATGCCATATTTTTCTGGTGTTGCATAATCGTCGTCGCCAAATAAAACCATAAAATAAGTAGCACCATTGGCTGTGGGAGTAATGGTAACTTCTCCGGTATTGTCCTGAGTGATATCAAAAGTGGCACTTACATTTGACGGGGCGGAGGCATTACTCACTTTATCCAGATTATCCTTTTCCTTTTCGCAAGCAACAGAAAAGGTGAGGAGAATCATAATAATCAATATATTTTTAATTGAATTCATGTCTTAATGTTGTTTGCTTTTTATTAATAATTCGGATTTTGTGACCAGTTTCCTGAAGAATAATCAATTTCTTCCTGAGGAATAGGGAACACTTCATTTTTACCTGTAGTAAAACCATCGATTGATTCAGCAGCTTTACCTGTTCTTACCAGGTCAAAAAACCGGTGACCTTCGCCCATCAATTCCAGCCTGCGCTCGCGCCAGATGGCATCAGTAAGTTCAGAACCTGAAGATGAAATATTATGATTTGCATTACCAAAGGCCCTTTCGCGAACCTGGTTCAGATAATCACGGGCTTTGCTATCATCAATTCCTCCGCGGTTATAAGCTTCGGCGGCCATCAGCAGTACATCAGAGTATCGGATAGACCTGTAGTTATTTGGATTGGTAAGATTAAGGTCGGGCTGAGCCAAACTGCTTCTTTTACGGGGTAAATATTTACGGTTGAAATAGCCGGTGTGCTCGTTTCCTGTTGTGTAAACAGCACCGGTTGAATCGGCCCATGCTGCAATATCCAGGATGGTAACATCACGCCGTTGATCGCCGCTTTCAAATGCATTGTATGCTTCCTGTACCGGAACATTAAAGCTAAAACCTGAGGTAAACAAAGGCCCATCATATCCTCTCACACCACTGAACCCAACAGCCACATTTCCTTCGGAACACTGTAAGCAGCCAAATCCGGCACCTTCCACGTCGGTGTATTGAACTTCAAAGATAGATTCGATGCCATTTTCTCCGTCATTTTCCCAGATGGTACTGTAATCCAACACCAGTGAGTAGTAACCGTCCTGAATGATCTGATCGAGTACATCTGCGGCTTCAGTAAATTTATCCTGGTAGAGATAAGCTCTCCCAAGCAAAGCCTGAGCAGCACCTTTGGTAGCTCTTCCCACCTGAACAGGATTATAAGGAAGTACGCTGGCTGCATATTGTAAATCAGCTTCTATTTGTGAATAAACTTCTGAAACAGATGAGCGGGGTATAGTGGTTTCATCGCCCAGCTTAAAGCGTTCATCCACTTTCATGGGAACAGGGCCAAACCATTTAACCAACTCAAAGTAGTAATAAGCACGCAGAAACCTGATTTCACCAACCATTTCATCTCTTCCATCAAAATCAATTTTATCCTTGAACTCCATAAAATAATTGGTTCGCTGAACGCCTGAGTACATCCATCCCCAAATATCACTCAGGTTTGAGTTTGTTGGAGTATGGGTCATATCGTCGATTTGTTGCCATCCGATAACATCCGTGGGGCTCTCGCCACCACAAAGGGTATTGTCGGAGGCAATCTCACCAACAATAACATTGGCATAGGTTGTTTGTAACAGGTCATAAGCTGCTACCAGTGCGGCATAATAATCATCCTGTGAGTTGAAATAATTTTCAGAATCAATGGAATATTCCGGCGATACCTCAACAAATTTGTCGGTACAGGCATTGAAAAATACCATGAAAGTTAACAGACCTGCAATTATGCTTTTATTGAATATCTTTCTTTTCATTTTTCAAAAAATTTAAATGTTAAGGTTTAAACCAAATGTATAAGTACGGGCAGCAGGGTAGAATCCTGAGTCAAATCCGCTTCCAATAGGCGAACCTGATGAAGCAGCCGGATCAAATCCCATGTATTTTGTAAAAGTGACCAGATTGGTGATTGCCACGAAAAAACGGAGTTCTTTAAATCCAATTTTTTCAGAGATTTGATCACCAATAGTGTATCCTAGCTGAACCCGCTGTATCCTGAGGTATGAACCGTCTTCAACGTAATAATCAGAAAAAACGGTATTTGCGGTAGCTGCTGTGGTTACCCTGGGAACTTCATCGCTGGTTCCGGCTCCGGTCCAACGGTCGAGGAGGTAGGATAAGCGATTTACATTTGGTTGGGTACGTTCATAATTACGAACGATATCGTTGCCAATGCTGGCGTAAAAGAAGGTTACAAAATCAAAGTTTTTATAATCCAGTGAGATATTCAGTCCCATGATAAAATCGGGTATAGGATCACCGATCATGGTTTTGTCGTTTACATTGATAACACCATCGCCATTCAGATCCTTGTAACGGATATCTCCCGGCTGTGCTTCAGCACCAAGTGCTGCTTGGGAGGGGTGGGCATCAACTTCAGCCTGGGTTTGGAAAATGCCATCGGTTTCATAGCCATAAAAATATCCCATGGGGAATCCGACTTCCATCCTTGCGGGATATGCCTGACCAACACCGAATGATCCTCCTTCGTAATAACCAATACCATTATCTACCTTCAATACCTCGTTATTGAGATAAGTTACATTGTAATTTACCTTGTAAACAAAGTCGTTTTTAACCATTCCTTTATAACCCACTGAAAACTCAAAACCGCTGTTTCGTACTGTCCCTGCATTGATGGTCGGCCGACCGGCACCCGGTGCACTTGTCCCTAAAATACCGGTAACAGGGATGTCAGGAATAAGCAGGTCTTTGGTTGTTTTGTTAAAATAATCAGCAGTAATTTCTAACTTGTTTTTAAACATGGTAAGATCAAAACCTATATCGATTTGTTCGGATTGTTCCCATTTTACAGATGGGTTTGGCAATGCACCTATGGCTTTTCCGTAGGTAAGTGAATCACCAAGTACGTAAACACCTTCTCCTGTTAATTGAGAAATATAAAGATAGTCATTGATTTTATCGGAACCGAGAATACCATAACTGGCTCTTATTTTGAGTAAGTTGAGATTCTTCATATCTTTCAGGAAATCTTCCTTCGATGCAATCCAGCCCACTGTTGTTGAAGGGAACCATGCCACCGCATTGTCCGGACCGAATTTGGTGGAAGCATCCCGCCTGATCATTCCTGATAACAGGTACTTTCCTTTAAAATCATACTGTACCCTTCCGAAATATGATAATTTACGTTGATCATATACATATGATCCTGTAGCCTTTGTAGTGGCTAATCCATCGGCAAGGCTAATATCGGCAAATTCCCATGAGTTGTAAGGAACATCATATCCGGTAGCATTCAGGCCATTTCCCCATTCTTTAAAAACGGTGTTACCCAGGGTTGCTGATATATTGTGATCTTCTGCAAAGGTATTATCATAAGTTACAAATAAGTCGAATGTATAATCATTGAAATTTTCTTTGCTCTGGTAAACATTACTTCGGTTGTTATTAAACACCTTGCCTTCGCCATAGTAAACCTCTTTTGAAAAGGATTTGTATTTCGACTGGGATGTATTTACGCCAATACGGCCTGTTGCTGTGAAATGTTGTGCAAAACGGGCTTCCAGGCTGGCATTCCCGGTAAGTTTGCCAAGGTTATAATCATTATAAGTATCGGCTATTTGTTGCAATGGATTGATAATTTCTATACCCACATCATCAGGGGCATAATAATAATTGCCATTGTAGTCATAAACAGGGACTGTTGCCGGCATATTTACGGCATTAAAGAGTACTGACCCCAGGCCAAAATCGTTGATGGATTTTCGATCGATATAGGAATAAGTGATGGCCGAATTGAATTTTAACCAATCGGTCATATCTGCTCCCAGACTGACTCTTCCTGTGGTTCTGTTAAATCCGGTTTTGTCGCCACCGATGATACCCTCCTGACGCAAATCGGAAGCGCTAACTGAATAAACAACTTTGTCAGTACCTCCCGAAAATCTTAAATTGTTATCATAGATTGGAGCTGTTTGGAAAAGCTCACTTTGCCAGTCGGTACCAACTCCAAGTCCGGAAATATCCGGGTAGGGGAGATCCTGGGCATTTGCAGCATAACTTTCATTTAACAAAACAGCATATTCCGTTGCATTTAAAACAGGAAGCATTCGCGTGGTTTCCTGAATTCCGAACGAACTGTTAAAATTAACCTGTGTGGCTGTATTTTTTTTTCCTGATTTAGTCGTGATCAGGATAACACCATTGGCACCAATCGTTCCATAAATTGCAGCCTGGGCGTCCTTAAGTACGGTAAAACTTTCGATGTCATTGGGGTTAATGGTATTCAGATCGCCCACATAACCATCGATAATTACAACCGGAGATGGGTCTCCATTGGTTGAAATACCCCTGATCCTGATATCAAGTCCTGCACCCGGGGCTCCAGATTGTGGTGTAACGCTTACGCCACTGACGGTTCCCTGTAGGGCTTCTTCTGCTTTAACGGGTTTGATTTGTTGAATTGATTCAGATCCAAGAACAGAAACTGCTCCTGTTACATCCTGTTTTTTAACGGTTCCGTATCCGATAACTACTACCTCGTCCAGGCCAAATGTTTCGGTTTCAAGAACTGCATTGATTTGGGTTTGGTTACTGATCGGAATTTCCTGTGTTACCATCCCAACAAAGGAAAATACCAGGATTCCGTCTGCCGGAACATTATTTAAGGTATACTTCCCATCAATGTTGGTGGTTGTTCCGTTTGTTGTCCCTTTTAGTAAAACGGTAACTCCGGGTAAAGTGGAGTTGTCGTCGGCAGAGATGACTGTACCGGAAACATTAATTTCCTGTGCAAATACACCAGCAACGCCAAGGAACAAAAACATCAAAATGAATGCGTAAACTTTTTTCATCATGTGTATTGATTTAAATGTAACTTTTCATTTAGGAGGTCGAAATTTTAAACCAAATTTAATAATGATGTAGCACTTTTTCCTAATTAAATAGAACATCAAAAACTCAACAAATACAGAAAACACTACATCAAAAATACATCAGGTAGAATTCAAGAGTCATAAAATCAGTAAATTATGGTTCCTTAATTCAACCTTAACTAATCAGTTGAAATCGGCGCTAATAAGATAGAATAAAGTCAGTAAGATTTTCGTTTCGGCTAAGTTGTAGTTTTTTGCGCAGTCTATACCTGCTTATTTCAACACCCCGGGTTGAAATATTCATGAGTGCAGCTATTTCCTTGCTTGAAATATTCATACGAAGATACGCGCAAAGTTTAAGTTCTCGGGGGCTCAGGTCGGGGAATTGATTTTTCAATCTTTTCAAAAATGCTTCATGTACATTCTCGAAATGGGTTTCAAAAACCTCCCATTGTTTCTCGGTATCCAGCTCTTTATTTATTTTCCGGTGGAGCGACTGAACCTCGTTTTTTAATCCATCATCATGTGAAGCAGTAGTGATCTTTTTGAGGTCGTTTTTAATTTTATTGAGCACCTTGTTTTTCTGGATCATTTCCATTGTTGCATTGGCCAGTTCTTTATCCTTCATCGTCATTTGTTCTCTGAGTTTTTCATTTCTCAGCCGAATGATCTCCTTTTCTGCCTCCAGGGTTTCCCTTTGCAATTTATCCTCGCGCTCCCTGAATTTTTCCTGTTGTAACCTGGCTTCTTTTAACTTAGATCGTTCTATCTTTTTCCTCATCAGTAGAATAGTTATCCCAATTAGTAATAACCCCAAAAATGCATAAAGGATAAATGCCGGCGCCGATCTTGGCCAGGGAGGATCAATGCTAAACTGATAAGCTTTGGTAGCAGTTTCAGTACCATAAATGTTTCGGGCTTTAACTAAAAACTTGTATTCACCTTCATGTAAATTGGTAAATTCCCTGGTGTTTTTGGTTTCCCAATTGGTCCAGCCCTGGTCATACCCCTTCAGAAAAGTTGCATATTCAGTTGCATTGGAATTTTCAAAGTCATTTGCAGCAAAAATAAAGTAGAGACTATTGCTTTTATATTTCAATTGAGGAACATTGCCATTGGAATCTGCAAATAGTCCGTAACATATTATGGAGTCGGATGAAGGCAAAATGACTTTGTCGATATAAACATTAAACGGAACCTGGTAATTTTTAACAATTTTGGGATTGTAGTAGGCAAAACCATCGCTTACACCCAGGAATACACTCATTTCGTTAACCGGGTAAACAAATTCAAAACCACCGATTAATTTGCCTTTTAGTTGCTTAAAGGGTAAATCAATGTTTGTATAAGTGCCATCTTCTAACTTGCGAAGCACACCCGTTCCTCCATTATTGAAATACCAGATATTACCTTTGTAGTCCTCTTTAAGAGATGCCAACCCAGTCCAGTTCATATTCTCGGAAAGGAATTCCGATTTCTCAAAAGATTGATGTTCATTATTAAAAGTGAATAATCCATCAGGGCCTGTAAATAGCAGCTGTTTGTTAAGTATTACCACATTAAGGTTTTGACTATAAAACTTATAATTGGTAACGCTATCGAGGGATTCATTCAAAAAAATATGATAAACTCCTTTGAATCCATGACTCATCCAAATGCTTCCATCTTTATCAAACTCAAGTATACGGCTTGATTCATTAAAGCCTTTGATTTTTCGTTGCTGTTTCCATTGTCCGTTTTGCTTTTCATATAAAACAAGACCGGTGTAAGTTCCGCCAATGATTTTATTTGCCTGAGCCGGATGCTGTCTGTAAGTCCAGCCTCCCTGTATTTCCGAAATTCGTTTTGCCGAATTGGAGTTGATGAGAAACGTGCCATTATTTGTTCCACAAAAAACCTGCTCATCAATAACCTGAAGGGTCCATATTTGCCCGCTTGTATTTTCAATAAGTTTAAAAGATTCTTCGGATTCAGGTGATAAAAAAGAACTCCAGTTTTTGTATGACACACCCTGGTTGGTACCAAGATAAAGAAGCCCGTTATTTAAAATGGCCGTATATCCAGCGCTTAGCCCCTGCGCATAGGATAAATAGCTTAATGGAGAGTTTATTTCGAGGTAATCAATCCCATTGTCGGTGCCAAGCCATAGGTTTCCTGAAGTATCTTTATAAAGGTTCAAAATAGTGTTATTTTGCAAACCGGTTAAGCGATTTATTTTTTGCACAGGCGAACCATCTTTGGTACAAATCAGAAGGCCATTGAGTATGGTGCCAAAAGCAAAATGATGTTCATCAAGATTAATTGCAGAAAATATCTGCTTCGATTTAAGATAATCTGAGGTTGGATTGGACCATTCCTGTAATTGATTTCCATCGTATAAAAAAAGCCCTTTATCTGCTGTGGCTATCAGTAGTTTATTTTCTAAAGGTAAAACTGCCCAAATGATTAATCCTTTTAACCGGTCGGTGCCAAGCAACGGATAAAAATCGCCCCTCGAATAAAGCAGCATTCCTTTTTCCAGATCATTAACATAAAGCTGACCGTTCACAAAAAAAGAAAAATGGAATACACCCGGAGCCTTTACCACCGTGATTTTTCCATCCTGCAAAAAAAATAGTTGTTTGAACGACTGAAATACCAATCCATCAGAAGTAAGATGAATGCGCCATATTTCATCAAAATTTTGATCTTCTGGTTTCAGCGATGAATATAATGAATGATAAGTGAAAGCACCACGGGAATTTGGTTCAAAATAGCCAAACTCATTATAACCTCCCACATAAATTTTACCGTCGGCGGCTGCATAAATACTACGTACAAAGGTGCCGTTAGGCAAACGATGCAAATGCCAGTTGACGCCATCAAATTCAAGAAGTCCATCATTATTGGCGAAATAGAGCCGTCCGTCGGGCGACTGATCAATCATCCAGTTTTGCTGGCCTGCTTTGAAATCAGAGCGTGAATAATTTTCAATCAATGGGGTGCCTATGCCATTGATCTGTGAATAAAGCAATGCATGAAAAAACAAAACCAGAATGCTGCTTATACAACTCCTTTTCATAAGATGTAGCAATGTATTGGTGAGTGCTAAATTATGAAAAATTGAAAAGCTGAAGCCGAGGGTTTTAAAACAGTAGTTACTCGGAAATGAAAATTTTACACGTATAAATAATACGATCCGATTGGAATGTACAAACGTATACACCTTGCTTTGCTTTCGTTTCAACGTACTGAACATCCTTATTGGTAAGCCGGAATCCTTCGATTTTCTGACCGGTAATACTAAAAATTTTCAATTGACAATCATCCTCAGCCTGATCAGTGTTTTCGATAATAATTTTTTTCCCGGAAGCATAAATCCGGAATTTATTTGCCGTTATTGATTCCAATCCGGTTAACGCAATTTCATTGGTGGACAAATCACTGAAGGTATTTATCACTTTTTTGTCGATGGTAACTGATAGCAGGGTGTTTGGATCCGGGTTGCCCATAAAAAACAATTTTGCATGGCTGGCATCCTCAAATATTACCGTATCAAGTGAAACTTCGTCGCTTGAAATATTTAGATCAAAGTACTTATTTTTAAGAATTTCACGACTGAAATAATCATCCGTAAGTGAGATATTAAGCTCCGGAAAGGTTCCTGAAAGCAGCGCTGATGGGCTTAGCATTGTTCCGGGGATGTTACTGTCCAGCCAGTAAATCCGATCCATTAACCAGTCTTCAAACAAAGCCACCTCATCATCATAATTATTACCTTCCCAGCTGTAATTGGGCCATACATATTGCCCCAAAATCGGCCATCGCGAGAAGTTTCTCTGTTGGGCCTCTCCAATATAATTTACAATTGAATCAATGGCCAACTCAATATTCTCATTGGTGAGTTCATCCTGCCTCAGTTGATGCCACCTGGTATAAAACAGGTTTTCATAATATGGATCTTGCATTAACCTTTTCCACCAGAACATACGGCCGGCATCCCAGGGTTCCACTTCTGTAAAAATCCAGCCCGAAGTTTCTACACCGGGCTCATAATAGTCCACATTGGCAAAACCCAGGTTAAAATCCCAGGGTGGACCGGCAAACAATTTCCCGCCATCACTATCTTTTTCTTTATAAAAATAAGTACTGTAACGGTAGCTGTCCACTTCTTTGGAAATTTCGCGAAGAACCATATGATCCACAAAAGAACCCACATTCAGAAAGTGATTATATCCCGTATTTGGGTTGTTAAATCCGTTCCCGGTAAGGGCATTTTCAGCATTTAATATATAATCAGTGATGTATGACTTTTGCTGGGGCATAATATCTTCTGCTTTCGGGTAATAATACTGGTAAGTGATATTCAATGCATTTGGGTAAGGAGGGTTTGGTATCGATTTCCAGCCATGGTAGCCATAAGCAAAATCGGGATCAAGTTTGTCAACCCTGAGGATGTATCCGCCGGTTAGTTCATCACCTGATATATCCTCCGATTTGAGTGTTGCAATATTTACCCGGTTTTCATCCTTTTTTATTTTTTCCATCAAAATGTAAACACCTTTGTAATTATTGTTCTCGATAACTTCGCAATACGCAATTCTTGAACAATAAGGGTCGAGCAGGCTTCCGATATAAAAAGCCATAAAATTCCGCAGCATCGATTTATCACTGTATGGACCATACAAAATCCAGTCATTTTCAGCAGGCATACCCAATAATGAAACATTCAGGTTTTCGCCCACTGAATCCCTTGTTTCAAAAGCATATGATTTTTTTAGGAACATTTGAGCACTTTGCCCCCTGACTTCGATGCCGATAAATCCATCAAACCCGTTAGGAATATCATATTGATTGTTGAGGCTATCCGGGCCATAGTCAATGATCTTCATTTCGCCGTCGATTTTGGGTTCATCAGGGATGGGAACGCCATAAGTATTGATAATTACAATAGGCAAATTAGAGGTAAGCCCGGCCCCTCCTTCCGAAATCCGGATCACATCATCGAGGAACCATTCCTGCCCGGCCGTAGTCCCCAGGAAGTCAAAGAAGATGACCATCCTGACGTAATCAGTTGCCATCACTCCGGTAAAGTCAAATTCCAGTTCATCCCATTGCCCGGGTGCAGGTGTTTTTTCAATTTCTGTCCAATTGGTGTTGGTGCTATTTTCAAATTTAAATACGATGCTGCCCCCACTCATGGGCGCCAGCACTTTGATCCGATATAGTGGCCATTCATTAAAATTGACCGGCTCAGAAAGATCATTGTAAATTAAATCATACTGTCCGTTGCTGGTAGTTGCTTTCATACAATTAGCAGAGGTATTTATACCGGAGGGATCGGGGTTTTCAACCTGTTGCGTTGATACACCAATTGCGGTCCATGGAACATTGATGCCGTCCCAGTTGGCAATGGTGTCAGTAACCTGGCAATTTGCATTTACCGCAAAGTATACAAATAATGTTATATGAAGTATTATAAGTCTTGCTGTTTTCATTCAGCAAAGATTCTTTATTTGTCAGTTTTATTGTTGCAAATGTAAGTTTTACCACCCTTGTCTCAAAAAGTTTTCAATTGAAATTAATGTTTTAATACTTTCCATTAACTGAAAAAAATATCCGGTTATCCTGGTAACTACCATGTCAATTGATTTTAATATTGAATAGCTTAAATGGAAAATAATTGAATCAGGAGGGGATTTTATGATTGAACAAAATGATTATTAATTGATCACCTGCTAAAAAAGGACCTCACCCGATCACAAACTTCTGCGATCATCTCATCGGTTATGCTGTAAAATAAAGGAAGCCTCACAATTCTTTGACTGAAAAACTCAGCATTTGGCAGATCATGTTCAGAATTAACCGAAAGGTAAAAATCACTTTTATGTAGGGGTAAATAATGGAATACTGCCTGTATTCCATGTGCAGCCAGGTATTTGATCAATGCATCCCTTTCCTGTTGTGATTTACAAATTAGGTAATACAAATGTCCGTTATTGGAAGCATGCTCCGGAATGTGAGGTAAACGAATAAATCCTTTTGTTTCGAGGTTTGAAAGAGATTTCCTGTATAAGTTCCAGATGTGTATTCGCTTTTGCTGGATGTCGTTTAACTTTTCCAATTGCGCAAAAAGAACTGCAGCGGTTAACTCAGAGGGTAAAAATGAAGAGCCAACATCCTGCCAGTTATATTTATCCACCTCTCCCCGTTGAAATGCAGCCCTGTTAGTGCCTTTTTCCCAAATGATTTCGGCCCGCTGTTCAAACCTTTTGTCATTTATTACCAACATCCCACCTTCCCCCGACATAATGTTTTTTGTTTCATGAAACGAAAAAGCGGCAAGGTGACCAATGGTACCAAGTTTACGACATTTATAAAAGGCATCAATTGAATGGGCGGCATCCTCTATCACCAGAAGCCCGTATTTTTTGGCCAGGGTCATAATATGGTCCATATCGCAGGCAACTCCGGCATAATGCACCACAACAATGGCTTTGGTTTTAGGAGTGATAAGTTTTTCCAACTGGTTTACATCGAGATTCGGATTGAGTTTACCCGAATCTACAAAAACAATTTTAGCCCCTCTCAGGATAAAAGCATTGGCAGTTGAAACAAAAGTAAAAGAAGGGACGATCACTTCATCTTCGGGCTCAATTTTGCAGAGTATGGCAGCCATTTCAAGGGCATCGGTACAGGATGTGGTGAGCAATACTTTTGGATATCCTAATTGATTTTCAAAAAAAGCATGACATTTTTGTGTAAATAATCCATTGCCCGAAATCTTACCTGTTTCTGCTGCTTCCAATAGGTATTTGGTTTCATTGCCAGTATAGTGCGGTATGTTAAAGGGGATCCTATACATTATTCTATTCAATGACAAAGGAAATAAATTCCTGTATACGGCTTACTAAAATAAAGTCGATTCTCTATTTTTGTGCTGGCTGAAACGAAAAAAGTGAAAATTGAACAAATAAAATCATTACCCTTTTTTTTTATTATCGGAAGGCCCAGGTCGGGAACCACACTCCTTCGTACCTTGCTCGATGCCCATCCGAATGTTATTATTCCACATGAATCACCTGTTATTATGAATTTATATTCTCGGTACAGGAAACTCCAATCCCTAACCGAAAAGGATATTCTGAGATTTATTTCGGATCTGGAAAGCCAGCGCATTTTTGGAATCTGGAATATTGATAGGGGAGAGGTTGAGAAAAATCTTTTGAAATGTGAAGGTGGCGGGACATACACAGATTTAATAAAGGTATTATATGTATGTTTTAATTCGGTTTACGACAAAGGCAAACTGCTTTTAATGGGGGATAAAAACCCGGTATATTCCTTTAACTTTCACAAGATATTTCCGATTTTCACGGAAGCAAAATACATCCATCTTATACGCGACTACCGCGACCAGGTGGTTTCTCTAAAAAGAATGGATTTTGAAATGTCGAACCCTGCACTGGTTGCCTGGAGGTGGAAAAAGTCGGTGGAGGAAGTAATGACATTTGCAAAAAAATATCCCGGGCGTTTTTTACTGTTAAAGTATGAATCACTTGTTCAGAACCCCGAAAGGGAAATGGCAAAAGTGACGAATTTTCTCGGAATCCCTTATGATGATAAAGTGTTTGACTTTTACAAGATTGAGAATAAAGATGAATTTTTACCTGTGAACGCAATTGAAAAGTATCATCAAAGTTTGTTAAAACCTGTTTCAACGCAAAGCGTGAACCGATGGGAAACACAACTAAATAATAGTGAGATAGCAGCAGCAGAGTGGATAGCCGGACGAACCGGACAAAAAGCCGGCTATACAGTTTCAGGTACCAAAATGAAGGGATTATGGTACCTGAAATATCTTCCTTTTAGTTTTTATGGAATGGTATGGAACACAATGCGGAAAATTACCTTTGTTTTGCCGTTTGGCTGGCGCAAATTAATATGGAAATATAGTCCGGTTTTACCACGCGTTTTAAAAAGAAAAAATGGAAAACAATCGAATGGAAATTGACCTGGAAAAGTTTTCGATAAGTGAGGTATTGAACTTGCCTTTCTTTTTTATTATTGGTCGGCCCCGCTCGGGGACTACCTTATTGCAAACTCTTTGTGATGCGCATCCAAACATTCAGATACCGCCTGAAGCACGAATTATAAAAGAAAGTTTTTACCGGTTTGGACAGGTGAAATCATGGAATGAAAAACGTTTAAATGAACTATTTGATTTCATTCGGTTAAATCCAAAATTTATTGAGTGGAAAGTGGATGAAAACAAAGTGAAATCCTTTTTAATGAAGCATCTGGAAGTGTTGAACCTAAAAACTATACTAAAAGTAATTTACCTTGCTTACCCTTCAGTTTACCATAAAAAATCAATTTTAATTCTGGGCGACAAAAATCCGAACTATTCCCGAATGCCGGAAGATTTTCTGGAGTACTTTCCTGAGGCCAAGATCATTCATGTGGTGCGCGATTATCGTGACCATATTCTGTCGATGAAAAGGGTGAAGCTATTAAATGGGAATTTGCCGTTGATTGCCACAATTTGGAGGAATTCACAAGAAAAAATATTTAGTCTTCAACTGCGCTATCCCGAAAGGATTTTTTCCTATAAATACGAGGATTTTGTAGGTAATCCAGAACATTACCTTAATGAAATGTGTGATTTTCTAAAAATAGAATACAAGCCGCAAATGTTATTGTATTCAGGACTCAGGGAGCAAAGCCGGGAGGGGAATAAGTTTATTGCCAATGATATGTTTCACGGAAATTTATTTAAACCTATCACCTCCGACAATGTAAATAAGTGGAAAGAAAAAATGCGCGACAGGGACATCAGAAGAGCTGATGTGTTTGTTGGTACATGGGCTGAAAGATCGGGCTATGAAAGGGTATTCAGGACTCACGGCATAGGGAATTTCTTTCGTGTATTACCTGGCTATTTGTATGTATACGCTTATCATCTTATGAATTTTTTTATTTTTTTGGTACCGCCAAAGTACCGGCGTAAAATCAGAAATTATTTCAACTAAAACCGGGCGATTTTAGGCTTAGTTTATGAATAGTTTTTTTAAAGACATAGCTAAAATATCAGGGAGTAATACCCTGGCCACCCTCGTGAGCCTCATCACAGGCATTATCCTTACACGAACCCTTGGTCCGGAAGGCAGGGGTGTTTATGCCGCCCTGATGGTAGTTCCTGCCATCGTGCTCAGGTTTGCTGAGATGGGGATCAGACGGTCAATCATTTTTCATGTAGGCAAAGACAAATTTGAAGAGTCGGATATTGTGGTTTCGTTAATTTATTTAGTAACCGGGGCAACAATACTGGGAATCATAGTTTCTGCTTATTTTTATGTTTTTCTTGAAAATCCGCTATTTACTATTCCCCTTATTATCCTTGCCGTATCGAGGATACCACTTCGGCTGCTACGACGATATGCAGGTGGATATTTTATGGGCAGGCAATTATATAATACCTCAATAAAATTGAGATGGAGTTTTCAGGGTCTGTACCTTATCAGTATGGTTATATTTTTGCCGATACTAAAAATGGGTGTCACCGGGGCCCTTATCGCATTGATTGCATCTAATTTTATCGTCAGTGCGATTGCACTTTACAAGGTTATTCATTATTCTGACAAGGGAGGGAAATTCAGTAAAAAAGCTTTTCTGAGTTTGTTGAAGTTCGGACTCCTGTATTCCATTTCCACATTTTTTATGATGTTGAATATAAAGGTTGATATTTTATTAATGGGTAAACTTTCCACCATGGAGGAACTCGGTTTTTATTCGCTTGCTACGGCAATTGCCACTAACTGGCAAGTGCCTTTTGCAGTGGGCGGGGTTATCATTAGTAATAGTGCCAATACCGAAAATGCAAACATTAAAAATGCAAATATCAGTCAATTGATTCGCTTATCATTATTGATTGGCGTGTTGTCGTATATTGTCTTATTTGCGTTCGCACCCTTTTTGGTTGAAATATTATATGGCAAACAATTTTTACCGGGAGTTCCTATGATCAGGTATTTACTCCCTGGTATTCTTTTGCTTATTATATCAAAAATATTGTCGAGTCGTTTGGCAGGTGAAGGCAAACCTTTTGTTTACCTTTATGTATCGGTTCCTGCACTGGTGATCAATATAGTTCTGAATTTCTTTTGGATACCCAGGTTCGGAGGTATGGGTGCTGTTTATGCCACAAATATCAGCTATGCTTTCATGACCCTGGCCGGGCTGATTTTGTACGCACGATTAATGGATATCAGTATGATCGGGATTTTTAGGTACAGTAAAAAAGATTTCCGGGTGATAGCCGACCTGTTTCAGATTTCAGTAAAAAAATTTAAAAAATTGTTTTAGTCCAGAGGTATTGAAGATTGGCAAATCCTGGCTCCGTCTTTATAATCCGAAAAGTAAAAACCAGCTTCATTATTAATTTTTTCGATTTCCATTCCAAAGCTTGATAGGTAATCGTTTTTATCCATAATACAAGTTAGCGTGTTGTCAGATCTGGAAAGTCTCAGGGCGGCTTTACGTAACCTGGAAGTTTTTTTAATGAAGTTTTCTTTAGTTAGAATATATTTTTGGTGCACATTAGTTTCTTCACCTTTTAACAATTGATAACCCAGTTTTTCATTAAAACGGATTGCTTTTTCATTATCACGCTGAATATGAATAACAGACTGACGGTCGCCAAAAAGATAAAAACCTTTTTCGATAAGGATAAGCGCGGCCAAAACTGCAGCGGGATGGTTATGGTACTCCTCTCTGAAGAGAAATATTCCTCCTTCTGAATTATCCAATAATTCACCGGCATGGATTGATGCGTTTTTTTCATGAATAAGCCCAATATCTCCTTCACCCGCCTGGATGATATAATAAAAATTACTGCTATTGTTTATTGAATGAAACCAATTCAATTGCATTTCGGGGGTGATATACGCTTTATAATTCATCAGATGGCGTACCGAATTACGTGCATTTCGAACCATTTCAATATCACTGATTGATATTCGCCTTAAAATTATTCCGTACCTGATTAACTTCATTTTAGGGTTTGCTTTCCGGTTTTCTGCTAAAAGCTCTTTTAATTAAATAGGGGGGTTTTTTGTTTTGGATAACAAATATTCTGCTCAAATATTTGCCGATAATTCCCATGAAAAAAAGCAATATGCCAGTTGAAAACAGGATGGTGACAATAACGGATGTATATCCCAGGGGAACATTATGAACCATTTTTCGATAAATAAAATATAGCCCCAGGGCAAAACTTACCAGCGCTGAAAAAATACCACCGTAAACCATAATTTTTAGGGGGGTAACGGTGGAGTAGAGGATCACATTCATGAACATCCTGATAAGTTTAAAGAGGTTGTATCCTGATTTGGCTTTCTCTGAGGTTTTATGTTCAACTTCAATAAATGATATATTTCCGGCATACCAAATTAAAAGTTCATCAATGAATACCATCGTTGTCCGGTGCGATAGTATTTGTTCATTTATTTTATGAGTAAATAACCTGAATGAAGAACCTTTTCCGGGCGCTTTAAAAAGTGTTTTTGTGTAATATTTTAAAAATCGGCTTCCGATGTTTCTGATCCATGAATGCTGTTTTTTTTTGTAATAACCATAAACTACATCCGGTGAATTTTCTGCTTCAGCTGATTCGATGAGTTTTTTTATCTCCTCTGGCGGGGTTTGCAAGTCATCGTCGATGGTAATAACATAATCTCCCCGTGCATGATCCATTCCGCAAAATGTGGCATTATGCTGGCCATAATTGCGATTTAGACGGAAGGCAGAAACATTGTTTTTGTTTTGCTTTTGAATTTGGGTAAGCACTTTCCAACTGTTATCTTTTCCACCATCCTCCACAAAAATCATTTCGAAACTTTTATCAAGCGATTCAAAAACGGCCTTCGTTCTGTCAAAAAGAGCCTGTAATGTGTTTTCGCTATTGTAAACAGGAACAATTACTGTGTAATCGATTTGTTGAATTATTGTTTCCATAATTTATCCACCCAAAATTAAGTTTGTGCCGGTTACCCATTTTGATGCATCCGAAAGAAAATAGGCGATGGTTTTTGCTACATCAATTGGTTCGCCAGCCCCCAAAATTTGATCGTTCTCAATCCGGTCCATGCTTTCGTCGGAAATTGTTTCACGGGCAGCAGCAGTCATCGATGTTTTAACATAACCGGGTGAAATGCAGTTTGACCTTATCCCTTTACCGGCAAGTTCAAGGGCCAGTGTTTTTGAATAACCTTCAAGGGCCGATTTTGAACTGATATATAAACTTCCTCCGAAATAAGGATTTTGGGTGGCAACAGAAGAAATAAATAAGATGGATGCCCCTTTATTGATCTTTTTCTTTTTTAAGAGCATTGATGTAAGCAGGACAGGTGCTTTGTAATTAAGGTCAAAAACCGAATAAATATTTTGGGTTTTAACAAACTGGGTTGGCAAGTGGCTGGTTATGCCAGCACAATGAACGATTCCATCCAAAGCCGGTGAAATACCCACAAGTTTTGTGATAATAATTTCATCGGTTAAATCGCCTGTAAACTGGATATGCCCCTCACCATGGAGCGACTCAAACGTACTGCTCAACCTTGGTTCGTTGGTGCCATTTATCACTAACCGACACCCTAACCCGCTCAGTAAATAAGCGGTTTCGCGGCCGATACCGGATGAGGCTCCGGTAATTAATATTTTCTTGTTTTGCAGCGAGTTAAAGTCCATTATTTCGATTTAACTTTATAATGGTATCGGTTTGGATTATAGTTTTTTATGTGATCTTCATAAATCAAAACTTCCGGGCATTTGATCCTATCTGTTTTCAGTGAAACACTTCCCCAGGACAATCCTACACCAAATCCCGATAAAATTAAGTTTAATTCATTTACTGAAATTTCTTTTTGTAATTCCGATACTATGGTTACCGGAATAGATGCGGAACTCGTGTTGCCGTATTTTGAAATAGATAGTGGAAATTTTGCTTTAGGCGATTTTAATTTCATTCTAATGGCATTGTTCATGAGTTTATTAGCCTGGTGCAGCACAAAGTAATCAAAATCTTCCGTTGTTTTATTGATCCTTTCGAGCAGCGATAAAATATTGGGAGCAACTTCGCGCAATGAAAAATTAAATACATCAATACCATTCAACACAATTTGAATATTGTTTCTTATAATGCCCTTATCAATTTGCTTAAACTCAAGCGAGGATTTTGTTGTGGGGTTTCTCATTCCCCCATCCGGAATAATGATTGCATCGTAACCGGCGCCATCCGTTTGCAGGTTAAAAGTCATTTCTTCAAATCCGTCGGCGTACTCAATGGCTGTTGCTGTTCCTGCATCGCCAAAAAGAGGATATGCACTTTTATCGCGCCGCGAACCTGTACTCGAAATATCACCCATAAGCAAAAGCCCCTTTTTTATATGCCCTGAACTCATCATGTTGTTCATCACCGATAGGCCATAAACGTAAGCCGAACATCCCAATCCAATATCAAAAGCCACACAGGTACGGGGTAATCCCATGCGGTCCTGAATAATGGCTGCATTGTGCGGAATCGTGTAATCTTTTGATTGCGAAATAAAAATCAACAGTTCTATTTCTTCTTTGATCCAGCCCAGATCTTCCACTAATTTCTCAGCTGCCACATAACATAAGTCGGATGCGCTGGTATATTTATCAACAGCCCTTTTCGTTTCCACACCAATGGTGTTTACCAGTTGTTGTCGTTCCTTCATACCGATCCATGTGTAATCCCAGTTTGAAATAATTTTCTTGGGAACACATGCAGATATGCCAGCTATTCGTGTATTTCGGGTGGTAAAAACAGCCATTATACAGTTCTTTTCTTTTTCACCAATTCAAGCAAGTCATGGAGTGATTGGGCATTGTTTAAATCCTTTGCATTTACAATTACCTCGTATTCTGCATCAATAAGTGAAATCATAACCAATGCATTGATGGAATTCCAATCCAGTACTTTTTTAAAATCGGAGGTGGGTTTTAGAACGCCGCCTGGCAAATCTTCAAATTCTTCCTCAATTCGTTCAATAAAGTGTTCAATTTCCATTTTAATATTGTTTCAATTAATAAATTGCTAAAGCTAAGTTTATTTTTTGTTGTTAACCTTTCCCAAATTCCGGTAATAATTCGCTTTATTATTGTCGCCTCTGAAACGGTAATAGTTTTCCAGGGTGATGTTAGTTTTGCGGTTCGCCGGGTTTAACAGGGCAGCCTTTTCCAGGTACATGATGGCTTGAAGGGTATCTTTCTGTAAAAATGACAAACTACCCAGATTTATATATGGTAAATCGGAAGCAGGTGCCAAATTCAATAACTTATCATTATAAATCTTTGCAGAATCAGGTTTGTTTAACTCAATGTAACACCTTGCGATCATAAAGAAGGGATCATGGTTTAAGGAGTCAAGTTTATTGGTTTTTTTGAAATAAGAAATAGCAGTAATGAATTGCTTTTCACCAAAATATACGTTGGCAAGGTTAAGGGTGTATTCTGATTCAGAGGGTTTTAGCTCAATGGCCTTTTTAAAGCACAGGATCGCTTTTGGTGAATCTTTCATATATGTAAAATACATGCTTGCCAGGTTATTCCAGGCCTTGTGCTGTTTGGGGAATATTTCGATGACCCGTTTATAATGTTTAATGGAAAGATTTATATATTGTTGCTTCTCATTGTTTTTGAATTCATTGCGATCAAGCTTTTCTTTGATTTTTTGCGCATATAGCATATTGGCATTAACCGAATTATTAAGGTAAGCCATATCTGTACTGTAAAGCGTAAAATAATCCTTCCACTCAAAATTTCGGTTAATTGTTAATGCTGAATAGGGTAAAATTATCAGTGCCGGTATCAGGTATACTGGTTTTTTGCCAGGATTAAGTTTGTTTTTAGATAAGACCCGTGAAAGACTGAAAATTGCAAGGCTCAGCAAAATCGCAAAAGGAATCGAGGGTGAAAATAAAAACCGTTCACCCACAATTCCCATCACTTCTTTATACATATTAGAATATAGGAATATGGCTCCCAAATAAAATAATATTAAAAATGAGTAAATCGACTTTTTCCTAATATTAATCAAGGCCCAAATGAAAATTGCTAAATGAAAAATAACTGAAACAATAACGCTTATATTGGCAAAACTCATAGTCGGGATCATATTGTAGCCGTAATAATAAAGCAGCGGGTAAGGAATGATCAGTTTTTTTAAATAGAAAAATAAAATGTAAAAGCCGGTGGATATTTTCATAATTACGCTTTCATTCCGCAATGGATTTTCATATAACATACGGGGCCTGTATGTATCAGGCAGAAATAGGTCCTGGAAGTACCTTAGCAGGATAAATGTTAGCGCTAATCCGGCAAAAACAAAAATTATATTTTTGAGTTTAATCCTGCTAAAAAAATAGAGAAACAAAGGTATTATTCCCACGTATGGGGCCGCCGTTGCCTTTGAAAGCAGTGAAAAAATAAAGGCGATTATTCCCATGGCAAAAAATAGGGTTTTTTTACTTTCAGCGAATTTAAAGAAAAAGAGCAGCGAAGCAATGGATCCTATCAGTCCCAGAATTTCGTCCCTGTTTTTTAAACTTGCCACTACTTCGGTATGCGTTGGGTGCGCTGCAAATATTAACAGTGCAATCAATGGTACTGAAAAATGATAATTCTGAAGAATACGTTGTAGTACTTTATACAAAAGTAAACACAGAAATATATACAATAATACATTTACCAGGTGGCTTAAAGCCGGATTGAACTTCCATAAGCTATATTCAATAGCAAAAGAGCTTTTTACGATGGGGCGGTATCCATAACTTAAATTTCCTTCGGTTTCGCTATACCTTGTTTTGAAAATTTCAGGAATACCCGATATCCCCTTAAGAATAACCGGATTATTAATGACAACAAGGTGATCATCCAGGGCATACTTATTTTGTGTTGTATTACCGTAAATGATAAATATAAACAGTACGATTACGTAGTATTTCCATTTCTTTGAGAAATGGCCAACAATATAATTTTCCTTTTTCTTTCTGTCCACGCCTTGTTATATTCTGATTGTTACCGTATGCAAATCTAATAAATCAACCATAACGGTAATATTTTAAAAAAAATGGGTTGCCCGTTTTTTCATTAAAAATGGTATCGTTTTTTGCAAATTTATCAGAAGAAGGGATACCAAGAATATATCAATACCAAAAAACCACATGAAAAATGAAAAATAAGCCGGATTTCTCTATTTATTCATGTGCCGGAAAATGGAGGGAGGTCTATGAGCCTCATCATGTGAAATCAGATTTATAATTTAAGAATAATTGATAACTCAAAGCCGCCATTATAAGGATGCGGTATATTTTTACTGATTATGCTGATATCGTAACTTAAAATTGATTTGATCTTTTTTGTTTCTAAACCTATAAATGGAAATACATCTCTGACAGGAATAAGTCTTAAGCCAATTCCTCCAATGATATTGTAACTGTATTGGCTCAGGTTTGCATTGTATTTTTCAACCCTTGATTCTTTTAATTTCACATTATGATTTGGTGTAAATACATCTATCTCATCAAACACTATTAATTCATTGTAAACATCCTGTTGGCTGTAATACATGCTCAACGTGTTTTTTAAACTTGAATTTCCAAACTCTATTCCAGCATGGAAATTTAATTTTCTCTCTAAACTTGAATTATTACTCAGGAATCTATCACGCGGTTTATTGATATGTTGGAGGCTTGTTCCAAAAAAAACCCTGGCACCTGAAGCTATTGAATCACTGATAAAGATGCCGGAACTGAAATCAAAATAGTAAAAGGAGCTGTTAAGTTGATCCAAATATTCAGGAGTTGAATTGTTGAAATCTGTACCATCCCATTGTGATAAAAAAGTAAGATTTTCCAGGTCAATTTTTCTGTTACCTAATCCAAATGCAAAACCAAGTGAAACATTCAGGGTGTTGGAAAGTTGCTTATTGTAAGCAGCTGAAAGCATTAAACTGGTTGTTGTTAAATTGCCATCTCCAGCTTTATCCGAGAAAAATAATATTCCGTATCCAAAGAAATCTTTTGCAATATCGCAACCATTGTTACGGATTAGGTTATTCTCAATTTTGCCATCAAAAAAACCGGACACAGATTTAAATGGGGCATCAAAATTTTTCCACTGATCCCGATAGTTGATGCCAAACCTGAAGGTTTTAACCTGCTGACCAGTTAAGGAAGGATTAACAAGTAATGGTGTTTGTTGAAATTGAGAAAAGTGAATATCCTGTCCATGCATCCTGAAAGCAAGATGCAGTAGCGCAAATATTATTATTAAAAGTCTCATTTTCATACTTGCTTTATTATCTCACAAGCGTAACATTGCCATTTTTTTGATATTTAAATCCATATTTCAAATCAGCTAAAAAAGAATAATAAAATACATCAGTTGGATAACCTGAGCCATCCCAGCTAAAATCTTTTGAATTTGATTCAAATACCAGTTGACCAAGTTTATTGTATATCTTGATTGAAAAACTAATTACTTCATTATCTGGGTCCAACATTTGAAATTTACTATCCAATCCTGCACTGTTTGGGCAGAAAGCATTAGGAATTGCAATTTTCAATTTTTGGACATAAATTGAATCAATATCGCCACAGCAATAGTTATTTTGAACTTCAACCCAGTAATATCCATCTTCGTTAACATGAATAATTTGTGATTGAGAACCATTGCTCCAGTTGTAATATTTGTAACCGCTTCCGGCATTTAACTCCAGTCTCGAGCCTGGAACTAAAATGGCAGTATCAATACCATTATTAATTAACGCAACAGGTTTGGGATTGATAACAATCGTCATTGAATCAGTGAACCCGATATCATCAAAATATTCCGTATGCTTAACTGTATAGTATCCGTTTTGATCATATTTGTGTGCTGGAGATGTGGATGATGAAAAGCTTCCATCACCAAAATCCCAGTTAACCGAGTCAATATTAGATGAGTTAAGTAAATTGAAGTAGGTTAGTTCTTCACTGCAATTATATTCGTAAGTGATTTTTGGGGTGAGGAAATAGCTTTGATTAAAATTAGGTAATCCAATCCTGCATTTTCCTCCATTTAAATTCAATATTTTTCCAGATTGATGATTTAAGGTATTAAGGTTGCAATAAATACCCCGGTTTGGATTATTCAATACACAAATTGAATTATTGCCTTGGTTTGGAAGTTGTTCTCGTTTAGCTGAAGCAACATATATTTTACCATCAACAGCAACCTGAAGCCCCAGGAAATCTATCGTATCGCTGCTTTCTATCAGATAAGGATTTGTGAAAACGGTGTTCCCATTGCCCAAATCAAAACAATATAACTTAGAGCTGAAATTTGTATCTAAACTAAAGTCTGAGATTGATACAAATAAGTATTTTCCATCGGGCGAAAACTCAACTCCGTATGCACCTTTAAAATTTGGGGGAGAAGTTCGGCAATTCGATAAATGACCACTGGACGTATTAAAATCAAATAATTCTATTAATCCCTTGCCATATATTGCTGAGGCAATCCTACACCCCGTTGGCGAAATTTTAAGCTGACCTATTGCATTTATTAAATATTTATCCTCACTATGTTCCGAACCAATATTACTCACAATCGGTTGTTGTAATCCTTTTTCGGTAAGCAGATAGGCTTTAAATATTGAATTATTCCATTCATGGACAATGATCCAAATGTCATGTTGGTTTGCATGATTAATAGCGGTAATTTTCTCGGAAACATTCGGTAGTAATTGTGCATTTTTGGAAATGACTTTATCGCTCTTCGATAAATCTATTATTGAATATGTAAACCCACCACCATTACCTGAAGAAGCCGGTAAATCAATTGTAAAAACATAATAAATACTTTCCCTTCCTGGTTGACGAACTATTAATGAATTTTGAGTTGCGCTGTAACTTCCTTCCAAATTTGTTGAATTGATGATCGGATTCATGTTCGCATCTATCAGATTCATATATAGTCCATTTGAGTTTACTGTAAAGTTTGTTGACAAAACTAAATTGCCGCTTGCATCTGAAATTGAAGCACAACCTTCCAAATGATCAATCCCCGCAACATAAGATGCATGCGGAGGATTGAAGTTAAAATCCAAATAGCAATTTTTACCAAAAACCCAATTATTACCCTCATTCATGATCATTTCCGAATTGCAGTTAGAAGGATATGAGTGATAAGAACAATCCTGACTTTTAGCATTTTGCAGCAATAAGTTCAGCACCATTGCTAATAGAATATGTATATATCCTGTTTTGCTTATCATTTTAATCTTTACAATTGATCAATAGAAAACTATTTGAGAGATGGATGAATAATTATCACCACTAATATTTATAAAATAATTCCCCTTAGCCAGATTTGAGCAATCTATATAAAGCATTTTTGTAGTTAAATTTTTAAAATCCTGCTTATATGCAATCGTGCCCTGTGAATCATAAATTTCAATTGTAAAGCTAACCGGCAAATCTTTAATTTCAATATTCAATAGCCCTGAGGAGGGGTTTGGAAAGATCACATGATCATTTTCAGGACTATTTTCACTACAACTTCCAAAATCCCATATTATAAATGTTGTATCCTTTGAATTGCATCCAAATTCATTGATTACTAGTAGATAGTATGTTTCAAAAAAACCACCCATGCCGGGATTGGATACCAGAACCGACTGATCATAAAGCAGCCAGTCAGGTTTGGTTTTTTTGGTCCAAATATATTCTACACCACAATCATTTACTTTAATTACTGAACTTGTATCATACGGACAAAGTATATTTGTATCATTTGGGATAATTTCATTATTTCGAGTTAATTCAATATCAGGATTGGGGAATATTTCCACTTTCTTTATTATGGTATCATGACAATTATCCGCTGATGAGGTCACGAGCATCACGTTATAGCTACCGGGGGCATTAAAATGATGAACGGGGTTTAAATTATCGTAAACCAGGTTAGTCCCATCTTCAATGGTCCAATTCCAGTTTAGGATTTCTCCCTGACTAATTGAACTGTTATCAAAAAATTGCAGGGAGTCAACATAGCAATGAGTTGGATAGGTAAAATCAGAATGAGGTTGAGGAAATAAAGAAATTGATTTTGTAATCGTATCCGAACATCCATCTGAAGAATATGCTATTAATTGAACATCATAGGTATCTGATTGATCATAAATAAATTCAATATTTGAAGAATCAGAAACGGCTTGACTGCCATCCCCAAAATTCCAAATGAAATTATCCAGAACATTTTGATTTGTGCTGGAAATGCTATGAAATTCAACAGGTTTATTAACGCAACCAAGAATGTATTCAAAATCTGCATTAACTATTGTAGGACTAACTAAAGCACTGATTGTAACTTCACAACCATTAAAAGCAGTAAGTAAGCAACTGATAACATCTCCGGGGTTAGGATCATCGATAATTAGAGACTGATTTTCATCCCCTGTTTCCCACAAATAATTGAAGCCGGCAGGAGCTGTCATGGTCGCAAAGTTATTTTCGGGGCAGTAACTGATCGACATTTGTAAAGTTGCACATGTTGCTGAAATATATGCATATCCAAAATGACCACCCTGGTCACAATCCCTTGTTGTAAATACAATAGTAACTTCCTCGCCCAGATATGGGTCAAGGTTTATTCCAACTGTGGTCCAATCTTTCCATACCACACTTCCTGTAGAATTCCATCCGGGCATGCCTTGTTGTGCGTACACATAATAATAACCACAAATTGAATCAAATAGAACCCCATTTTCATTTTTCACCTCGATAGTAAAACTTGGTTGTTGATAATATATATGTCCGGGATCTTGCAGGACTACTGCATATTTGTATATAAATAGATTTGATTCGGGAGTTACTGTAAGGGTATATCTTAATTGTTCTGCTTCCGAATTTACATTATTATTACCAAGCTTTGCTGAAAATTGTTCACCAGGTGGAATTGTCAGCAATCCATTATTAGTATAGGGGTCATATACCCCCTGGTCAATATTGATAACGTGCCTGGTTTCATCCAAACCGGGAATTAGGGCTGGCTGGCTGAACGTTCCAAAGTATCCCTCCCAGTTGTTAAAGTTCCCTGAACCAAAATTTGAGTTTGGGCAATTAGTTTGCGAAAAAGTGTTTACAAATATTAATATTGAAGTGATTAGGGATATCGTATATCTGACAATTAGCGTCAAATCTGTTTTAACTTTATTATTCATGGCTATTTCATTTACACTCGGAATTGAATGGATAATTTCCCGGACCAATTTTGATATATTCGTGTGGCTCTCCAGTCCTTATTGTGAATTCTTTCTAAATAGAAATTGGTTCCATTTCTTTCCATTTCAAAAATAAAAAAAAATAGCTTTCATAAGCACAGAATGATAATTTATAATGATTATAAAGTACCTGGTGAATAAATAAAAAGGGTATAAGAATTTTAAAGGGAGTTGTATAAACGTATAATACATGCCAAAATTAGGACAGAAAGATAAATATTGAATAATGATTAATTTTACTGTTTTAAACAATGGAAGAATATTCACAACATCCTCAAAAACAAAGTTAGTAATAGAGGCTTTGAGCGAGCGTTTCACAATTCGGGAACCGGCAGACAAGTACGAAGTAAATCTAAATCAGATATGGGCAATGGATATAACTTATGTTCGTTAGCAGGGAGGATCTTTACTGCTTGGAATAAACGTTTATAATCAACCAAAGTAAATTACTGGAAAAATTAATTAAATGACAGAAAAAATCAAAAACAAATACAAGGAGTTTTTTGGGGGAGAATACCTTTTGGTAAGGGCTCCCGGAAGAATTAATTTAATTGGCGAACACACCGATTACAATGAAGGATTTGTGTTTCCGGCAGCGGTAGGTCAGGAGATTCAGTTTGCCATTGGAAAATCGGGGGATGAGGATAGCTGCACTTTGGTTTCATTGGATTATGATGAAACATTTTCTTTCAATTTATCCGAATTAAAACCTGAGCCACCCGATTCCTGGCAAAACTACATTTTAGGAGTTGCTGCTGAGATAATCAAATCAGGAAGGAAACTTCAGGGATTTAACCTGGTGTTCAGTGGAAACATCCCATTGGGATCGGGTATGTCCTCGTCGGCTGCTTTGGAATGCGGCACTTGTTTTAGCCTGAATGAACTGTTTGAACTTGAAATATCCAAACTGGAAATGGTGAAGCTCAGTCAGATGGCCGAACACAACTATGCCGGTGTAAAATGTGGCATCATGGATCAGTTTGCCAGTATGTTCGGATCAAAGAATCATGCCCTCCGCCTGGATTGCAAAGACCTTTCGTACGACTATTTCCCCCTTAACCTGGAAACACATACCCTTGTGCTCTGCAATTCCAATGTTTCGCACAGTCTGGCCAGCTCACAATACAACATCCGCAGGCAGCAATGTGAAGAGGGTGTTAAAGTGTTGAATCAACACTTTAGCGGAATCAATTCCCTGCGGGATGCTTCTTTGGAACAATTTAATGTTGCAAAAAGGGATATGAGCGAAGTTGTTCAACGAAGATGCAAATATGTAATCGAAGAGAACATCCGGGTTGCAGAATTTGCAAAAGCCCTCGGGGCAAATAACCTTATTGCAGCCGGTTCCATCCTAAAAAAGGCTCAGGTAGCCATGCGCGATGAATACGAGATCACCTGTCCCGAAATTGATTTTATGGCCAATTTTGCCAACTCACGCGATGATATTGCCGGTGCCCGAATGATGGGTGGAGGTTTTGGAGGTTGTACACTAAACCTTGTAATAATGGAACATGTAGAAGGATTTATCAGTGATCTGAACGTTGCTTATCAGGAGAAGTTCGACAAGGAAATAACACCGATCCGAATTAACGTTGCAAATGGGTGTCCTTAATTTCTTAAATTTTATTTTGGATAAACTTCTCCAGCTTAATCAAATCTGCAGTAAAATTCCTGATCCCTTCGGCAAGTTTTTCAGTAGCCATGGCATCTTCGTTTAGTATCCAGCGGAAGGCTTTTTCATCGAGGTCAGATAAATGAAACGCTATTTGGTGGAGAACTTAAATACTGTCCTTGTAAAATACTTTTCACCCGGTTCCAGTACTACCGAAGGAAAGGCCTCCTGGTTTGGTGAGTCGGGATAATGTTGTGTTTCAAGGCAAAAACCAGTGCGATAAGCATAGGTTCCACCTCCGGGCATAGGCAATGTCCCGTCGAGGAAGTTTCCACTGTAAAACTGTATCCCGGGTTCATCAGTTGAAATTTCCAACAACCTTCCGGTTTCAGCATGATAAGTAGAAGCAACTTTTCTGAAGATTCCCTGATCGTTCAATACCCAGCAATGATCAAAACCACGGCCTCGTTTGAGCTGCTCATTATCAACATTAATGTCGCGGCCAATCTCTTTTGCAGTTCTGAAATCAAATGGCGTATTCTCCACCGGCCGAATCTCACCAGTTGGAATCAAAGTACTATCAACCGGCAAAAAGGCATCTGCATTTAAGGTCAATTCATGATCAAGAATGGTTTGGGTAAAGTCGCCAGACAGATTGAAATAGGAGTGCTGTGTTAAATTAACAATGGTTTTTTTATCGGCGGTGGCTTCATAATCCACTTCCAGCGAATTGTCGTTGGTAAGTGTATAGATGACCGTAACACGCAGTGTTCCTGGATATCCCTCTTCTCCATCCTTGCTCACATAGCTTAGCTTAAGAGATGCTGTGTTATCTGTATCTAATTCTTCAGCATTCCATACAACTTTATCAAACCCTTTTAATCCCCCGTGCAGATGATTGATTCCGTTATTGGTTGCCAACTCGTAAGTTGTTCCGTCGAGTGTAAACCTGCCCCTTGCAATCCTGTTTCCATACCTCCCGATAAGGGCGCCAAAATAAGGTGTGCTTTTTATATATTGATCCAGATTGTCGTAGCCCAATACCACGTTTTGATAGTTCCCATTTTTATCCGCTGAGGTCCATTTGGTAATGATGCCACCATAGGTGATCACATCCACTTCCATACCCTTCGAATTTTTCATCGAATATTTGTAAACCTCTATACCATCCGGGGTTTTTCCAAAACTGCTTTTAGTGATTTTGACATGCAATTCTTCAGCATCTTTTTTTTGGTTATTTGATTTCGGGCCATTATTGCATTGGATCATCAATGCAGATAAAACAAGCAATAAGGTTGCATTTAAAAAAAGGGAAGCCAGCTTTTTCATTTTGATTTGTATCGTTTTTTGCAAATTTATCAGAAGAAGGGATACAAGGGGTATTTCATCAATAAAAAAACCACATCGCTTCGCACTTTTCGTTTTTTTATTTTTCTTTAATTATGAAAATGAATTTTCAACGTTACAAAAACTAAAAAACCCATCCGCCTATCGGCGAACAGGTTTTTTGGTTTGTCGGAGTGGGGAGATTCGAACTCCCGACCTCTTGACCCCCAGTCAAGCACGCTAACCGGACTGCGCCACACCCCGTTTCATCAACCGTAGCTTTAGCGAAAGGTTGATTTATTTACATATTTTAACTTACAAAGAACAATTTTATTCGAACTCCCGACCTTCCCGACGCTTCGGTCGGGACACGCTA
>Ga0116152_10000211_pt1 | contig 47550 bp, 42 predicted proteins | sample AD_UKC119_MetaG_FD_89894 | JGI IMG/M metagenome (GOLD analysis project Ga0116152, IMG submission 89894) | Active sludge microbial communities of municipal wastewater-treating anaerobic digesters from Hong Kong - AD_UKC119_MetaG | ecosystem: Engineered > Bioreactor > Anaerobic > Digestate...
AGTCAGCGAAAACTCGGCACCATTCCAGTTCAACACATGGATTTAGCTTTAGAATCAATGGCCAGGTTCCGGTTCCGGGTTTTGAAAAAAGACATGACAGGTATATATTACCTGTAGTGTCTTGTACCAATTTACCCCAATATAAATAACCATTGTTACTCCATATAAATTTCTTATCCCAAAGTAAATTGCCGTTAATGTCTGTTTTAATCAGCCAGTTATAAACATTTTCTTCGTAGCTGCCACTTAGTAGATATCCCCCATCATAAGTTTCAATGACATCCATTACTATCTCTTTGGCATTTGGAGCACCAAAAGTTTGCTGCCACTTTTGAGCAGAAGTTGAAATGTTAATAAATGTAAGCAGAACAGCTATGTAAACAAACTTTTTCATAACAAAATAATTACCTCCCCCCATAACTGGGGGGAGGAGAAATTTATTAATTCACCACAGTAAATTTACAACTTTCAATTAGTTTTCCATCATTTTTCAGGGAAACAATATAGGTGCCGGTTTTCCATTCTTTCACAACAAAGGTTAATTGATCTTTTGTTTGATTTACAACTCTCTTATCCATTAGTTTTCCTGTCATGTCTGAAATTTCGATGGTTCCTGTTTGTTTGCCTTCAAGATCGTATGCTACAATCAAGTATCCGTTGGTTGGATTGGGGTATACCAATAATGCTGATTGAATTTTAGAAACTCAAGAGAATATTTTTGAAATGATAAAAGTGCATTCATTTTTCTATACAGAGGATGACTTAATTTACCTTCACCATTTTTCCTGTAAAATATTTATGCGAATCGGTGATCTGAATATAATAGATCCCGGGAGGGAATGAATGTCCATTTAATAAAACTTCGCCAGAGTTTTTGATTTTGCTTTCTTTAACATGCTGTCCACTTGAATTGAAAATATTGAATTGAATAAATTCATCCTCAGGATTAAATGGCCACTTAATTATTGTATTTTCACTAAAAGGGTTGGGATAATTGGAAACTAAAAGGGATCTATGATCATAGTGTTCCCCTAAATTTGTTACAATTTGTTCTGTGCTCCTGAAAAGCCAACTTCCTTGACCAAATATATATCCTTTATCATCTATTTCGAAATACTCGATTGGTGTTCCATCACCCATACCACTATTTAACCATTCATAGTTTTGTCCCCCATTTGTTGATATCATAACTCCAGGCATAAAATTAGGACTGTAATTGCAGCCAAACATAATGGTGTCATTACCAATAAATTGAAAAGCTTGAGGAGTGATATTGTACAAGTCGTGAAACCAATTCTGGGTACTGGCATCATATCGGTATAGCCCTGTTCCCAATCCACCAACAAAAAGTTTCCCGTTTGGATGGAAACCCAATCCGAAAATAGATTGAGTAGGTGATTCTACCGATTCCCAGGTATCACCGATATCTGTTGATCGGTACAAACCACTTGGCCCAAAAATATTATGTGTACCAATATAAATATGACCTTCTTCAGAAATTGCAATTGATCGCATATCTTCGGTCCCATAATTGGTAAAAACCACACAGGTATCCCAGCTTGTGCCAAAATCGATAGATCTAAAAACTCCATGTGAATTCCCGGCCCCACCAGCAAATAGGTACCCATTTGGATGGGATTTAATAACATTAAAATTCTCCACTGCATAGAATATTTCTTCCCAGGTTTCACCCTTATCATAGGATTTAAACAAATTAAGTGCAGTTCCGCAATAAATATCCCCAAGGATATCGCGTTCGAGTGAATAAACTGTTTTATTCCCAAGCGCCTTATATTCCCATGTTTGCCCTTCATTTGTAGATTTGTAAATGCCACCAAGGCTAACATCTTCTAACATACCTATTATTAATGCACCATCTTGTGTTATGATAAAACTCCTAACGTACGATGAGTCGGGCGTTAAGACATGTTCCCAAAAGTCTTGACCAAAACAATGCAGAGGATTAACAAAGAGGAGTGTTATTAATATAGTAAATATATATTTCATGACCGGTTTGTAGGTTTAGATTTTGTAAAATTAATGAATTCAAGATTCCATTCAAATTGTATTAGGGGTTTAAAAAAAATAATTATTGATTACACCTGGTAATAATTAAAGTCCTTCACCACGGTTTCGAGGAATTCGATGGGGATCATAGTGGTTTCGATACCTGTTATTTCGGTTACTTTGCTGTATAGCAGTCCCACGTTATTGTAGCGCATTTTGCGGCGGGCGGTTTGGGTTACGGTTTTGATCAGTTCAATGTCGGTGGATTGCAGTCTCGATATTTTCGCTTTGCCAAATACCGGTTTGTATTCGGGGTCGATCTGCGTGAAAACCGTTTGTTGCAAGGTGACAGTTTCCTGAATTCGGATCACCATGGTGCCGGCAGTAATATCACCAATCCGTTGCCCTTTTTTTGAAACGATCATCACAACCAGTCCCAGTCCGAGGATGCTGTCGATGGGTCGCAGCAAAGCCCTGAGGAAATATTGCCAGATACTGGCCGGTTCGCCGGTTTGGTTGATCACCCGGATGTGCACCAGCTTTTTGCCGATGCTTTGGCCGTTCATAAACACCTCGGTGAAGAAATGGTAGAAAAAAAAGATGATGCCATAAATAACCCATATAATGTAATTATTTATATTTGACCATTGATAAGAATAACTGATCAGTACGGCCAATGCGGCAAGAAGAATGTAATCAACAAGATAGGCTAAGAAGCGCTCACCGACGCCTGCTTTTTCTGAGATTAAATCTACGTTTTGGGCTGTGTTAAAGGAATAATTATCCATACGATTGATTGATTAAACATGCGTGAAGTTACTTTTACCAAAAAGAACAGTTCAAAATGGACCACTTTTGATTCCTATCTTAATCAGCGGAGCATCGACAATCCTGATAAACTGGCCCGTCTTTACATCGAACTCACCGACGATCTTGCCTATGCCCGTACTTTCTACCCCAACAGTAAAACCACTAAATATCTGAACCAACTTACGCTTAAAGCGCATCAGCAATTATACAAAAGAAAACGGATCAGAAAAAACCGCTTCATCGAATTTTTTAAAACAGAATACCCAATGCTGGTTTTTAAGCACCGCAAATATATCGGTCTGTCCCTTTTAATCCTGATTGTCGCAGCACTGGTTGGCGCCCTTTCTACAGCCCGCGACGACTCTTTTGTGCGGCTGATCCTGGGCGACGGATATGTGAATATGACACTGAAAAACATTGAAGAAGGCAACCCGATGGGTGTTTATGCAGATGAAAACAGTTGGTCGATGTTTTCGTGGATCGCCTGGAATAACATCCGGGTATCCTTCCTGGCATTTGCTGCCGGGATATTTGCTTCCGTCGGTTCGGTCTACCTCATTTTTACCAATGGGATGATGCTGGGGGTTTTTCAGTATTTTTTCATTCAGAAAGGGCTTGCACAAACCATGTTTTTAACCATTTGGCTACATGGCACCATCGAAATATTTTCGATTGTGGTGGCCGGTGCTGCAGGGTTGGTTATGGGAAATAGCTTTTTATTTCCAAAAACACGTTCCAGAGGTACCAACCTCCGAAGGGGAGCCAGGGAAGGGGTAAAACTGGTGGCCGGGTTAATACCGTTTTTTATCGTAGCCGCTTTCATCGAAAGTTTTATTACCAGGCATTCGGAAGTATCGCAGGTGCTCGATGCTTTGATCATTGGCATTTCATTGTTGGCGATCATTTTTTATTTCGTTGTTTATCCTTTTATTGTTTCTAAAAAAACAGGTTATGAATACCATTCAACAGATTGAGATACGGAAAGTGCGCGACTTTGGTGAAATCATCAGTGTTACTTTTGAGTTTATCCGCAAACATTTTAAAAACCTGATGCGCATCATGTTTATTATCCCCGGTCCTATGTTTATACTGGGTGGGATCATCATGTCAATATACTCATACAGGATAGGCCGGTTAGCCCAATCCAACCCTGATCCAGGATCCTTCTTCCTTGGAGTTATAGGTATTTTTATTATCGCAGCCATCATTCTTGGAATCGGCAACCTGATGCTATTGCTGTCAATCAATGAATACATTGTTTTGAATCTAAAAAAAGGATCGGATGAAATAACCCTACGGGAACTTTGGGGCAATATTAAAAGGTCGTTCTGGAACTACCTTGGTGGCGGCATAGTAATAGGAATTATCGTTGGTGTGGGATCCTTGTTTCTGATCATCCCCGGTATTTATCTTTCCATTGCGCTGATATTTGTCATGATCGCAATCAGCACCGAAAAGAAGATGTTTGGGGATGCAATTGCACGTAGTTTCTACCTGATCAAGGGTAATTGGTGGAGTACTTTTGGATTAATGGTTGTACTTGCCATTATGCAGTTATTAATCACCTATACACTCATGTTGCCGTTTTACGCGGTCAATTGGATTTCAGCCTTATTTGTTGATTCGATGTTAATGAATGATTCTGATTTTTATCTGATCTACTCAGTAGTCGAGGGGATACTTTTTTATACGTTGGCCATGGTCGTTTCAACGATACCTTACATTGCCATTGTGTTTAAATATTTCAGCATTGTTGAGGAAAAAGATGAGGTGGGTATGCAGGAAAGGATCATGCAAATGGGTATGCCGGAAACCGAATGAAGGTTAATATATACATAATCGGTGTTTTGATTATTATGCTGTTTGCATGTAATGTTGCAATGGCAGGATATGCACAGGATTCGATTACCGATCCTCCGGTCCGTCATTTCGATAAAACCGAGCTTGAGCAGTTGGGCACAAATGATGATTTCTTTTATCTTGATCAGGACCGCGATGCCGAAAAATCCAGGAATGCACTTGAGCAGTTTGGATTATTTTTAAAGGATATACTGGAATCAGTTTTTGGGACAAGGGTTGCTCAATTCATTTTTATCAATCTCGATTTGATCCTGATCACCATCTTATTTATTTTGGTGGTTTTCATTATTTTTAAAATGAATAACCTTACGCTCAATAAGCTTTTTTACCGAAAGCAGAAATTGAAGGCCATCAGATTTTCGGGGGGTGAAGACGACATTGAAGAAATGGACCTGGCAGCGCTTATTGAAGAGGCTATGAAAAAACAGGACTACCGCCTTGCCATCCGCTATCATTACCTCGAAACGCTGAAATTACTGGCAGGCTTAAATATGATCAAGTGGAATCCTGATAAAACCAATCATCAATATATCAATGAATTAGCCGGAAAGCCGGAGGCAGGGATATTCAGGCAACTGGCAAGGGTATTCGACTATGTTTGGTATGGCGATTTTAAGGTATCTCAATCGGTTTTTGAGCTGGTGAGTGCTGATTTTAAAAACTTTAAAAAACAACTGCTCCGATGAAAGCCGCACGCGTATACCTGGTCATAGTAGGTTTGTGTTTGCTTCTGCTGGTGCTGGTGGAGGTTTTTAAACCCAAAGAGGCCAACTGGGATACTAATTTTTCGAGCAAAGAAACCATGCCTTATGGTACCTGGGTGCTTTTTAACAGACTTGGTGACCTGTTTCCCCGGCATTCCGTTACCCGAAATTTTGAGAATTATTATGATGCATTTTATGCTGACGACCGTTATGGAAAAAGCTGGATCATTATCAATGAGTCCTTTCAGCCTGATAGGGTCTCCATGGAGGAACTGCTTTATTATGTGGAGGATGGGAATGAGGTGTTCATTTCAGCATTTCGTTTCTCACGTGATCTGCTGGACACACTCGGGATTAGCATTTCAGCAAGCTACAATACTCAAAACGAGCCGATAACATTTTACTTTACCGATCCCAAAAACGGGACAAACAATTATATTTACGATTTCCGTTATTACACTTATTTTAAATCCGACAGCCTTGAGAAAGTTTGCGATGTTATAGCCGTATTTGAGGATGGTTCCCCTGCATTTATTGCTATCCCGCGAGGTGAAGGAACTTTATATTTAAACACGCTGCCCCTGGCTTTTACCAATTATCATATTCTCAAATACCAAACAACCGGTTTTGTGGAGCGTTCGCTCTCGATGCTTGCTGTAAATGATATTATTTGGGATGAATATGCAAGGTACGGTCAGTTTTTTTCAGCATCTCCATTCAGATATGTTTTATCGGAAACCGGCCTGCGTAATGGCTTATACCTTGGCCTGGTGATCATGATCGTTTATATGCTGATTGGCGGTAAACGGCGGCAAAGATTGATCCCCGAGATTCCGCCATTGCAAAACAGCAGCTTTTATTTTGTGGATACGGTGAGCCGGTTGTATTTGTACAAGGGTAAACATGCGGATATTGCAAAAAAGCGAACACAATATTTCATTGATTATTTACGAACGCGGTTCAATATTAAATTCAACGACCGGGATGATATTTTGATAAAAAAACTGGCGCTCAAATCGGGTGCTTCACAGGAACGGACGAAAGACCTTGTGGAGGCCATTCAGTTTGCACAGCATGCCGAAGAGGTGAGTGCTGATTTTTTAATACATCTGAGCAAAGAAATCGACTTTTTTAAAGACGGGAAACGATGATAACTTGAAATGAAAATACTTTAAAATTAAAATACAATTCACATGGAGGAATTTGAAAGCAGAATTGACCTGACTAAATTTTCTACAAAAGTAGAAGAGCTTAAATCTGAGATTAAGAAATACATTGTGGGGCAGGAGCGGATGATCGACCTGCTGGTCATCGCTTTGCTGGCCGATGGTCACGTACTCATCGAAGGGGTGCCTGGGGTGGCCAAGACCCTCACAGCCCGTATTCTGGCCCGTACCATCAATGCCGATTTTAAACGGATACAGTTTACCCCCGACCTGCTGCCTTCCGATATCATCGGAACCCTGATTTTTAACATGCAGGAATCGAAGTTTACCTTTAATAAAGGGCCTTTGTTTTCGAATATCGTGTTGGTGGATGAGATCAACCGCGCCCCGGCAAAAACGCAGGCCGCACTTTTTGAGGCCATGCAGGAAAGGCAGATTTCGGCCGATGGTATCACTTATCCCTTGCAACCTCCTTTTATCGTTCTTGCTACGCAAAACCCTATTGATCTGGAGGGAACATACCGGCTGCCGGAAGCCCAGATCGACCGTTTCCTATTCAAGATTATTGTTGATTATCCGAACCTTGAGCAGGAGGAGGCTATCCTGGAGGCATTTCAGGAGCGCAAGGCAGATATTGATGTATCAAAGGTGAAGAAGGTGATGACGGTTAAGGAATTGCTTTCGATCCGAAAAACGGTGGCAGAGGTGCATGTGGAGAAACCGATCATTCAATACATCGCCCGCATCATCGATAGCACCCGGAATAATCCGGATCTTTTCCTGGGTGGGTCACCTCGTTCTTCGCTGGCTATTTTGGGAGCTTCTAAAGCGATGGCAGCCATGAGTGGTCGCGATTTTGTGACACCCGACGATGTGAAATTCGTTACACCGCATGTGCTGGTGCATCGCCTCATTTTGAGTCCTGAAAAAGACATTGAAGGCATGAGCAGCCACGACATTATCGAAGATATTTTATCCGATATCGAAATTCCGCGATAGTGAAGTTTTTCAGGGCCATATATGTGCACAAGCGGTTTTATGTAACAGGTGTTTTACTTGTTGCCTTGTTCATTATTGCTGCATTTGTTCCGGCACTCATGTTGCCGGCACGATTGGCAACGGCCCTTTTTCTTGCATTGCTTTTGGTGGACGGGATCATGCTTTTTGGTCAAAAAAACGGCATCAATGCCAGTCGAATTACGGCAGAGCGGTATTCAAACGGTGATGAAAACAAGGTGGAGCTGATCATTGAAAACAATTATGCTTTCAGGATACAGGCAAACATCATCGATGAACTGCCCGCAATTTTTCAGATCCGTGATTTCAGCATTGATATCTCCATTGAAGCCAGAACTGAAACCCGGCAGAAATATATGCTCCGGCCGGTCAAAAGAGGCGAATATCACTTCGGGAAGATCAATGTCTTTGTCCGTTCATTTGTCGGTTTGCTGGAGCGCAGGTATGCCGTTCCCGCCCAACAAATGGTAAAAGTGTATCCTTCCTTTTTCCGGTTGAAAAATGTGGAGTTCCTTTCCTTTGCCGATATCCGAAACCGCCTCGGTTTGAAAAAGATCCGGCGCATGGGTTACAACAAAGAGTTTGAGCAGATCAAGGATTTTGAAGAAGGCGATGAGATCAAAAGCATCAACTGGAAAGCATCTGCCCGTCGGCATAAGCTCATGGTAAATCAATATCAGGATGAGCGGGCCCAACATATTTATTGCGCCATCGATATGGGCCGGAGTATGAAAATGCCTTTCAACGATATGACCCTGCTGGACTATGCCATCAATGCCAGCCTAACCCTTTCGCAGGTGGTGCTAAAAAATAATGATCGCATCGGGTTGATCACCTATGCCGATACAATCCATTCGGTGGTGCCATCCGACCGGAAAAATACGCAGTTGACGCAGATCCTTGAAACGCTGTACAACCAGGAAACCCAATTTAATGAGTCAGGGCTGGATCCGCTTTATACCTTTATCAAACGGAAGATCAACAACCGCAGCCTGTTTATATTTTTCACCAATTATGAGAGTATTTACAGCCTCGAAAGACAGTTGCCCACTTTTATCCAGCTTTCACGCAGCCACCTCGTGCTCATCGTTAGTTTTATCAATACCGAGGTGGAAAAGATCACCCAGGAACCGGTTAGCGATATTTCCTCCATCTACCGCAAAACCATTGCTGAAAAGTTCCTGTTTGAAAAGTCACGTTTTATGAACGAACTCACCCGGCATGGCATCCAAACCCTGCTCACCGCCCCGGAAAATTTAACGGTGGATTCGGTGAATAAATACCTGGAGATCAAAGCACGGGGAATGATATAATATTGGTGAGAACTCCTTTTCGGATTTAACTTTTATTCCACGAAATTTTTTTACACAGAGGTTCACAAAGGTAAGGCAGAGAACCGCAGAGGTTGCACGGAATTGGTTCAAATAACCGGCGTAAGTCTTAGCGAGGGATTAAGCAAGGCAGATTTGGGCAAATAAAAGTGCACAAGTCTACAGTGCGGGTTGCTTTCGCTAAAACTTGCGCTTGTTTGTAAAATATTGGATTTTGATTTCTCTTTAACCTCGAACTTCGGACATCGAACAAAAGTGTGCACTTCGACTACGCTCAGTGCACGGCAACTCGCTATTAAGAACTAAGAACTTCAGTAACCGGCGTAAGTCTTTGCGAGGGATTAAACAAGACAGATTTGGGCAAATAAAAGTGCACAAGTCTACAGTGCGGGTTGCTTTCGCTAAGCCTTGCGCTTGTTTGTTGATATTGACTTCTCGTTAACCCAGAACTCAGAACCCAGAACTCAGAACCCAGAACTAATTCAGCTCCTCCCTCAAAAACTGCCCCGTATAACTCGTTTTAACTTTCGCTACCTCCTCAGGCGTTCCCGAGCATACGATGGTGCCTCCGGCTTCGCCACCTTCCGGGCCGAGGTCGATGATGTGGTCGGCGACTTTGATCACCTCCATGTTGTGTTCGATGATAAGTACGGAGTTTCCCCGGTCGACAAGCTTTTGCAGCACCTGCAGCAAAACATTCACATCTTCAAAATGAAGGCCGGTGGTGGGTTCGTCGAGAATATAGAGGGTTTGACCGGTATCTTTTTTACTGAGCTCCGAAGCGAGTTTCACCCGCTGTGCTTCTCCTCCTGATAGGGTGGTCGATTGCTGTCCGAGTGTGATGTATCCCAGCCCGACTTCCTTCAGGGTGCGTATTTTTTGGGTGATGGCCGGAATATTCTCAAAAAACTCCACTGCCTGCCGGATGGACATCTCCAGCACATCGTTGATCGATTTGCCTTTGTAGCGTACTTCCAGCGTTTCACGGTTGTACCGTTTGCCATTACAGTCTTCGCAATGCACATGCACATCGGGCAGGAAATTCATTTCAATCACCCGGATGCCGGCGCCCTTGCAGGTTTCGCAACGGCCACCTTTTACATTAAATGAAAAACGACCCGGTTTGTATCCGCGCACTTTCGATTCAGGCAGGGAAGCAAACAATTTCCTGATCTCGTCAAATACGCCGGTGTAAGTAGCAGGGTTTGAACGCGGCGTTCGCCCGATTGGTGATTGATCAATGTCGATTACCTTGTCCAGTTGTTTGAGTCCTTCGATGGAGCCATAGGGCAGCGGCTTTTTCTCGGAACGGTAAAAGTGCTTATTCAGAATAGGGTAGAGGGTTTCGTTGATGAGTGTGGATTTACCGCTTCCTGAAACACCCGTGATGCAAACCAGCACGCCCAGCGGGATTTTTACATCCACGTTTTTCAGGTTGTTGCCTTTGGCACCTTTCAGCTCGATAAAATTGCCATTGCTTTTGCGCCGTTTTTCCGGAATTTTAATCTCCTTTTTCCCTCTTAAATATTCGCAAGTGATGGTTTTACATTCCACCATATCCTTTGGTGAACCACTCGCCACGATTTCACCGCCATACCTTCCGGCACCGGGCCCGATATCAACAACATAATCAGCAGACAGAATGGTATCCTTATCATGTTCCACCACGATCACCGAGTTGCCAATGTCGCGCAGGTCTTTTAATGATTGGATCAACCGGAGATTATCCCTTTGGTGTAAGCCGATGCTCGGTTCATCCAATATGTAAAGCACACTCGTTAGCTGCGACCCGATTTGGGTTGCCAGCCTGATCCGCTGGGATTCGCCACCGGAAAGGCTGCGAGCCGGCCGGTTGAGCGCCAGGTATTCAAGACCTACATCCAGCAGGAATTTAATACGGGTTTTGATCTCGCGAATGATTTCGTGGGCGATCAGTTGTTTTTTTGCATCAAATTTATTTTCAATTTCATCCACCCATTTGTTGAGGTGAACCAGATCATAATTGGCCAGTTCTGAAATGTTTTTACCATCAATCTTAAACCAAAGCGACTCTTTCCTCAGCCTTTGTCCGTTGCATTCAGGGCAATCCACAGAGTTCATAAAATTGTATGCCCATTTGCGGATGCTGCCTGAACCGGAGTCGTTGAACTGGTTTTCGATAAAATTGACCACCCCTTCAAAATTGAGCGTATAGGTGGAGGTCACGCCCATGTATTCTTTTTTGATCTTGTAGTTTTCATCGGAGCCGTAGAGGATGGTTGAGATGGCTTCTTCAGGAATATCTTTTACCGGCGTATCGAGTGAAAAACCATATTTATCGCCAATGGCCTCCATCTGGTGAAAAATCCAGTTGTGCTTGTACTCACCGAGCGGCGCAATGCCGCCTTTGCGAATGCTTTTCATTTCGTCGGGGAAGATCTTTTTCAGATCAATTTCGGTAACATTTCCAAGTCCGTTGCATTTGGGGCAGGCGCCATAGGGCGAATTGAATGAAAAGGTGTTAGGCTCCGGCTCATTGTATGAAATCCCGCTTGTAGGGCACATCAGCGCTTTGCTGAAATGTTTCACCTCATCGGTTTCGTGGTCAAGTATCATGACTGATCCTTTGCCATATTTCAGTGCCAGTTGCACCGATTGGATCAATCTGCGGTCGGATGCCTCATCCACTTTGATCTTGTCCACCACCAGCTCGATATCGTGAACTTTGTACCGGTCGAGTTGCAAGCCAAAAACAATTTCTTTGATCTCTCCATCCGTTCTCACACTTAAAAATCCCTGCTTGCGAAATTGCTCAAACACTTCGCGGTAATGTCCTTTCCGGCCCTTGATGACGGGTGCAAGTATCAGTACCTTCCGCTCTGCATAGATCGTCCGGATCAGGTCGAGGATTTGCTGTTCGGTGTAGCGGATCATCAGCTCGCCGGTTTCATAGCTATAGGCATCGGCAACGCGGGCATAAAGCAATCGGAGGAAATCATAGATCTCGGTGGTGGTCCCAACAGTCGACCTTGGATTTTTATTGACCGACTTTTGCTCGATGGAGATTACCGGGCTCAACCCTGTGATCTTGTCCACATCGGGTCGCTCCAGGTTCCCGATAAATTGCCGGGCATAGGCTGAAAAAGTTTCCATGTAGCGCCTTTGGCCTTCGGCATAAATGGTATCAAAAGCGAGCGATGACTTACCGCTTCCACTCAGGCCGGTGATCACAACCAGTTTGTTACGGGGGATTTTCAGGTCGACATCCTTGAGGTTGTGCACACGTGCACCATAAACCTCCAGAAATTCGTCTTCCCTGACGGCGGGCTGTTCTTTGATTTCAATATCTTCCTGTTTCAACTATTGATCCTCCAAAATAATTCTCAGTTGGTTTTTTATCTGTCTTTTGGTAAACTGATCCAATATGTTTTTCCACTGCTATTTGGCAAAGAGCGATTCCGAAGCCACGGATTTAACTCCTTTAACATTTTATAAGAGATGTTGTTTTGTTGTGCAAAATCAACCAGGCTTTCGATAGGTTGGTTTATTTCTTTTTTTTCGAGTTGCAGGGGTTGGTAAAGATCATTTTCATCCAGGTAAAAACTGTAATTTTCAGGTGCATTGCAAATGGTTTTAATGGCCATGATCCGGTAAATATACCTGGAAGTTTCATCGTTTAAATACAGTTCATAATAGCTGTTTGTTTTTTGCTGCTCAAGCGATTCGGTGATCCTGCGTTTACCAGCATTGTAGGCTGCAGCAACAAGTGTCCATGATCCATATTCGTCAAATGACTCCTGAAAATAACGGCAGGCTGCTTCCGTTGCTTTTTCCACATTGTATCGTTCATCTACATAATCAGTGATTTCGAGGCCATATTCTTTCCCTGTTTTATCCAGAAACTGCCAGAAACCGGCAGCGCCTTTGGGAGAAACAATGGGTATAAACCCGCTTTCGATGAGCGCCAGGTATTTAAAATCGTCGGGAATGTTATTCTCATTCAATATCGGTTCAATTACCGGAAACCAGCGGTTTGCCCGCTTCACAAGTAAAATGGTGGAGCTATGCCAATAGGTGTTTATAAGAAGCTCCCTTTCAAAACTCTCTCTTACATAAAACAGGTCGAGGGGTGCAGCTTCACCGGCAAATTCAATTTGATCAGGGATTGCTGGCGGATTCACTGTGAAATTTGATTCGGGTCCGCCCCTGTGCTTTTGCTGATCATCATTTTCGCCTTTAAAGGAGAATATCAGAAAAAGTCCGGCAATAAATACGAGCGCCAGGGTTAAAATAAATACTTTACGTAATGTGTAGTTTTGCATAGTTTAAAACGGGCTAATAAAATCTTTCAGAAACGGAGCTTGCTGATCTTTTTCAGAAACGATAGGGTTTTCAACATTCCACAAAATGTTAATGTCAGGGTCATTCCACCGAATGCTTCCCTCCGAAGCCTTATCGTAATAATTGGTGCATTTGTATTGAAAAATAGTGTCGTCACGCAAGGTGAGAAATCCATGAGCAAATCCGGGTGGTATCCACAACATGGTTTTGTTATTTTCATTAAGTTCATGCGAAAACCATTTTCCATAAGTAGGTGAATCCTTGCGAATGTCAACTGCAACATCTAAAACACCACCCTTAACCACTTTCACCAGCTTGCCTTGTGCAAACGGATAACGCTGAAAATGGAGGCCACGCAGCACATTTTTCTGCGATTTGCTTTCATTATCCTGAACAAATTTTTCCTGAACACCAAATTCCTGTAATTTATCGAGCCTGAACGATTCAAAAAAGTATCCTCTTTGGTCGGCAAATACCGTAGGTTCAATGATCAATAAACCTTCAATTTCTGTTTTAATGAGTTTCATAGGTATAAATTTTCATAATTAACCAATTCATTGGATTTCCATATTAAAACAATTTATACTCAAATCATTAGAAAAAGATTAACCCGGCCTCGCAAAAAGAAGGCCGGGTTAAACCGAACTGTTTTTTTATAAATGAATTACTTCGTCGTATGCAGCGGCTACAGCTTCCATCACTGCTTCCGACATGGTCGGGTGCGGGTGGATGGTTTTCAGTATTTCATGACCTGTAGTTTCCAGTTTGCGTGCTGCAACAGCTTCAGCGATCATTTCCGTAACATTGTCGCCAATCATGTGCGCACCGAGCCATTCGCCGTATTTGGCATCAAAGATCACTTTTACAAATCCATCTTTATTTCCGGCCGCACTTGCTTTACCTGAAGCAGAATAGGGGAATTTACCAACCTTGATCTCGAAACCGGCTTCTTTGGCTTGTTTTTCAGTCATTCCTACGGAAGCAATCTCAGGGCTGGTGTAAGTACATCCGGGAATATTGCCATAATCTATAGGTTCAGGATCCAAACCTGCAATTTTTTCAACACAACAGATTCCCTCGGCAGAGGCAACGTGTGCAAGAGCCGGGCCCGAAACTACATCGCCGATAGCATAATAACCATCCACGCCGGTGCGGTAAAACTCATCCACCACAATTTTATCTTTGTCCACTTTGATCCCAACATCCTCAAGACCGATGTTTTCAATATTAGTTTTGATCCCCACGGCTGAAAGCACCACTTCGGCCTCAATGGTTTCTTCTCCTTTTTTGGTTTTAACCTTTACCTTGCAGGTTTTGCCTTTGGTATCCACCGATTCAACAGAGGAACTGGTCATAACATTCATTTTCGCTTTTTTGAAACTACGCTCCAGTTGTTTGGCTACCTCTTCGTCTTCAAGGGGAACAAGGGTTGGCATAAATTCAACCAGCGTAACATCTGTTCCGATGCTGTTATAGAAAAAAGCAAACTCAGATCCGATGGCGCCTGATCCCACTATGACCATTGATTTAGGTTGCTTTTCGAGGCTCATGGCTTCGCGATAGCCAATGATCTTTTTGCCATCCTGTTTCAGGTTTGGAAGTTCTTTCGAACGGGCACCCGTGGCGATAATGATGTGTTTGGCCTCATACTCGGTTTTTTTTCCTTTATCGTCGGTAACTTCAACTTTTTTACCCGGTTTTATTTTGCCGGTTCCCAGTAACTGGTCAATCTTATTTTTCTTGAATAGAAACTGGATACCATTGCTCATTCCGCCAGCAACATTACGACTCCGGGAAACAATTGCGCCAAAATTGGCACTGGCTTCACCTTTTATCTCGATACCATAATCGGCAGCATGATTGATATAATTAAAAACCTGGGCGCTTTTTAACAACGCTTTGGTAGGGATACAGCCCCAATTGAGGCAAACTCCACCTATTTCTGCTTTTTCAACAACGGCTGTTTTGAGTCCGAGTTGGGAAGCTCTGATTGCGGCAACGTATCCGCCTGGTCCGCTCCCAACAACAATCACATCATAATTCATATGTCTTGATTTATCTGTTTACAAATAAAGGTGCAAAATTATTAAAATTTAAGCTACCTGTCGACGTTTGTTTATTTTTGTCCTGTTGATTAACAAAACAAAATGATCGTATATAAGTTTGGTGGTGCGTCGGTAAAAAATGCAAATGCAGTTAAAAATTTGGTGCCTATTATCAGGTTGGCTCAAAAGCCGCTGGTAATAGTAGTTTCGGCTATGGGCAAAACCACCAACAGGCTGGAGGCAATTTTAACTGAAAGCAGAAAACCAGAGGGGGATCCGAATGGACTACTGGCCGAACTTATGAATGATCACCTGATCCTCCTGAAAACACTTTTCTCAGATGAAACGGCCCAGGTTTATAGCGATGTGAAAGACATATTTGAAGCAGTTTCTGATTCGTTTAATAATCATTCCGGTGAAGACTATAATTTTTTATACGACCAGGTGATTGCTTGTGGTGAGCTGGTTTCATCGAGGATTGTGAGCGCCTGGATGGGCGATATGGGTATAGAAAATAAGTGGATTGATGTGAGGAAGGTTTTAAAAACTGATTCTACCTATCGGGAGGCCATTATTGATCAAACAGCCTCGGCTTCAAAAAGCAGGGAGATTTTCGATTTTAATGCGAGTACTTGTTTTGTTACGCAGGGATTTATTGGTTCGGATGAAAAAGGCTACACAACCACACTGGGTCGGGAAGGATCGGACTATACTGCAGCACTGCTGGCCAATTTTCTGGATGCAGAGGCTGTAACATTGTGGAAAGATGTGGATGGAATTTACAATGCCGACCCCGCCATTTTTAAGGATGTTCAGCAAGTTTCAGCGCTTAATTATGAAGAGGTGATTGAACTCACGTATTATGGTGCCAAGGTGATCCATCCCAAAACCATCAAGCCACTCGCTGAAAAGAATATTCCTTTGTTTGTTAAAAGCTTCAACAATACTAGTGCCCCTGGAACGCTTGTTGGCAGGCCAAACGGTAATGAGAAGCAACTGCCGTTTATCATAGTTCTTGAAAATCAGATTTTGATTTCCATTTCAAAAAAGGACCTCTCTTTTGTTTCGGAGATCAACCTGCGCCACTTATTTGACTTGCTTCACAACTTCAGGATCAAGGTGAATTTAATGCAACATTCCGCCGTAAGTTTTTCGGTATGTGTGGATGAGCCCAAAGGCAGGGACGTGAAAGATTTGGTGGCGCAACTCAGTCAGGAATTTAAAGTGCTCTACAATACCGGCCTCCAATTGATCACGGTAAGAAATTATTCAGAAAAGTTGATCAGTGAATTGATAGATGATCAAAAGGTGCTGGTGGAGCAACGCAGCCGGCACACCGTGCAATTTGTTTTATCCTAATAATTTCTCCGCAACGTATTCCGCTATCTGAACGGCATTGGTGGCAGCGCCTTTGCGCAGATTATCCGAAACGATCCACATATTTAGCCCATGCTTTTGCGAAAAATCGCGCCGCACCCTGCCCACAAAAACATCGTCTTTTCCTTTGGCATTCAAAGGCATAGGATATTCCCCAATCATTGGATTATCCTGAACAGTGATTCCGGGAGTTGCCAGCAACAGCTTGTAAATATCTTCAATGCGGTAATCCTCTTCAAATTGGATGTTTACCGATTCGGAATGGCCGCCATCAACAGGAACTCGCACGCATGTGGAGGTGATTTTGATATCGGGGTCTGAAAGGATTTTGCGGGTTTCGTTGATCAGTTTCCACTCTTCCTTCGTATAGCCAAGATCAGCAAACATATCACATTGCGGAATGCAATTTTTATCGATGGGATGCTGGTAAAACATGTCTGCCTTTTCGCCCTGTCTTTCGCTTTCCATTTGCTTCACAGCCTTTATCCCCGATCCTGAAACCGACTGGTATGTAGATATCACGAGCCTTTTAATTTTGAAAGCTTTGTGTAAAGGAGCTAAAGCCATCACCAATTGAATTGTAGAACAGTTTGGATTGGCAATGATCCGGTCTTCCTGAGTCAATTGTTGTGCATTGATTTCAGGTACCACTAGCCGGGTTTCCGGATCCATGCGCCAGGCAGAGGAATTATCGATCACATAGGTACCTTTCTCTGCAAATTTGGGAGCCCAATCCAATGATGTCGTGCCGCCTGCTGAAAACAAGGCGATATCAGGTTTTAATTCAACCGCTTTGGCGAGTGCGGTTACTTCTATTTCCTTCCCATGAAATTTAACTTTTTTCCCAACAGATTTTTCAGAGGCAACAGGGATCAATTCTGTAACATTGAAATTCCGCTCCTCAAGGATTTGAAGCATGACCCTTCCTACCAGGCCGGTTGCGCCTACAACTGCAACTTTCATTGATTATTTAATTAATATTATTCGACGTTCAAAAATATATATTTTAAACTTCGTGAACGGAGATAAATTGTTTGGTTGCAAACAATTATCTTTTGAAAAAGTAACATTAATTTTAGGGTTGCATTCAGCAATTGCAACAGCACAAAATCATTAATTTTGCAGGTATGAAACATAAAATCGGAATATTGGGCTTTGGTACGGTCGGACAGGGAATTGCAGAAATCCTAACTGAAAAAAGAGCAACATTAAAACAACGGTTTGGTTTTGAGTTTGAAGTAACAGCCATAGCCGGATCGCGATACGGAACTGCTTATAATCCAAATGGACTCGATTTGAAAACCTTGCTTGATGATGTACATAAAGGCAATCAATTCAGTAAGGATCGGGTTGACTGGGATAATTTGAAATTGATCCGGGAATCTGATACAAACATTTGGTGTGAGTTAACCTATACAAACCTGGAAACTGGCGGAGCAGCGATTGACCATGTGAAAACTGCCATAAAAGCCGGTAAGCATGTGGTAAGCAGCAACAAAGGACCCGCTGCGTTGTTTTATTCCGAACTCAGCTTGTTGGCCAAAAAACACAATGTGATGTTTTTAAACGAAGGAACGGTGGTTGCCGGTACACCTGTTCTAAACCTCGCTAACGGACCGTTGGCCGGTTGTGAGATAACAAAGATCCAGGGGATTCTTAATGGTACTACCAATTTTATGTTAACGGAAATGGAAAAAGGGGTGGGCTTTAAAGATGTTTTGAAAATTGCTCAGGAAAAGGGCTATGCAGAGGCTGATCCAACCGGCGATGTGGAAGGATATGATGCCAGAGCAAAGGTTGTAATTCTGGCTAACATCGTATTGCAATCTCCTGTTTCAATGAATAATGTTAGTTGCAAAGGAATAACCGGGATTTCTTTGGCAGATATTAATCAGGCAAAAAAGGAAGGCAAAAGATGGAAACTGATAGGATCTGTTGAGAAAACCAATACCGGGATTACGGCTTCTGTTGCCCCGCAAAAGATTTCTATCGATGACCCCCTTGCTGGGATTTCGGGTACTAAAAATGCACTGACTTTTACCACAGATCTTTTGGGAGATGTTACCATTGTAGGGCCTGGTGCAGGTAAAATTGAAACCGGGTTCGCCATACTGAATGATTTACTTCGGTTGCATTTTGAAAATTAACTCAGCCCAATTTAATTTATATACTACTTTTGCAATATCTCAATATGAAATATGTTGTTTAAAAGCCGTTACCTTCATTTAGATTTAAAAACTCAAACCCATTCAATTGGTGAAACCTCACCGGAATTGATGAACCTTAATCTTACCCCTGAAAACATAGCTAAAAAGCTGGTTGAAGAAAAGCGTGAAAATATTTCGGAAGGAGATGTATTGCTGATCAATATGCCTTATGATCAGGAAAATTACTCGCAAGGCTGGTTGGTCACCCATATGAAAGATTTAAAAACCATCAGACTGTATCATTATCCTGAACGATTTGCAAATGCATTGCATCGATCCACTTTTGACTATATCATTATTTCGGGATCGTCGGATGAGCCGGTTTATGTATATCTTTCAGACATGTTGGTTTTATTCGAGAATCCTGAGGAAATTCAGGGTTTGGCGCCGGCACAAGCGGCAAATAAACTTGTAGAAAATCACCCATGGGTTGAACCCGAAGTTATGATCGCAGGTTCTGATTCTACCCTGAATTTTATATCCGACAGGTATTCATTGCCCGGATTAGGTGCCGCATTGGCTGCAAAAAAAATGCTGGCATTGGTGGTGGATGGATCTGATCCGGAATCCTGAAAATTAGTCTAACTTAAATTCCTCTTTCCAGTCAGAATCATTCAGCAGCTCTTTTTGATCTTTTTTATCAAAAAGAAAATCTCCCATTACGAGGTAGTCCATCTCGGTACGCATAAAACAACGGAATCCGTCGTCGGGAGTGCAAACAATAGGTTCTCCACGTACATTAAAGGATGTGTTTACGATCACGCCATAGCCCGTTAGCTTTTTAAACGCATTGATCACTTTCCAATACCGTGGATTGGTGTCGCGGTGCACGCTTTGTATCCTTGCTGAGTAATCAATATGGGTAATGGCCGGCACGTCGGAACGTAAGTGATAAAGCCGGTCGTACAAGGGCATGTTATGATAATTGTCGGGCTCTTTATTACGTCTTGATTCCTTTACAGGGATCACATGAAGCATGTAAGGCGAAGGGTGGTCAATCTCAAAAAATTCCGGAATATCTTCTTCTAAAACCGTAGGTGCAAACGGCCTGAATCCTTCGCGGTATTTAATTTTAAGATTCATTTTTTTCTGCATTTCTGCATTGCGAGCGTCTCCTAAAATACTTCTGTTGCCAAGTGCACGCGGCCCAAATTCCATTCGGCCCTGGAACCAACCCACCACATTTCCTTCGTCGAGCAGTTTGGCAACTTGTTCTGTAAGCTTGTCATAATCATCATATGCAGTAAAGCGGGCATCGTATTTTAGGGCAATATTCCGGATCTGATCATTGGTAAATTCCGGGCCTAGATAAGCGCCTTTCATGGCATCGGGATGTTTTGCCGGAACACGATCTTTTCCTTTCCAGATGTGCCAGGCGGTAAGCGCTGCACCCAGCGATCCCCCTGCATCGCCAGCAGCAGGTTGAATCCATACCCCGTCGAATATTTTTTCTTCGATGATCTTTCCGTTGGCTACGCTGTTAAGCGCCACACCTCCTGCCATTACAAGGTTTTTACTTCCACTCAGATCTTTGGCTGTCTGGGCTAATTTTAAAACAATTTCTTCAGTTATTTTTTGAATGGCCAGGGCCATGTTCATGTACGACTGGGTAATTGGAGATTCCGGTTTCCGGGGAGGAATCCCAAATAAAGCCTCCCATTTTTTGTCGTTGGTCATGCGCAGGCCTGTTGCATAGTAAAAATAGTCCATGTTCAACAGAATAGATCCATCTTCACGGATATCCACCAGGCTTTCTTTGGTGATTTGGATGAATTTCTGGGTTTCTTCATCTTCAATATTTCCGTAAGGTGCCAATCCCATAAGTTTGTATTCACCGCTGTTTACTTTAAAGCCAGTGTAATAAGTAAATGCAGAATAAAGCAGCCCTACCGAATGCGGAAAATCAAGTTCTTTTAAAATAGTAATGTCTTTTCCGGATCCTTTACATATTGTTGAGGTGGCCCATTCACCCACACCGTCGATGGTGAGGATGGCAGCTTCCTCAAAAGGAGAGGGATAAAATGCGCTGGCGGCATGGCTTAAATGATGCTCCGGGAAAAGCAAAGGAATTTTCCCTTTTCCGAGTTTTGCTAACTCTTCACGCAACATTTTTTTCATGAAAAGCTTTTCTTTGATCCAAACCGGAACGGCTGATAAAAAGCTGCTTAGTCCTTTTGGTGCAAAGGCATGATAAGTTTCGAGCAACCTCTCAAACTTAATGTAAGGTTTATCATAAAATGCCACTGCGGTGAGGTCCTCATACTTCAGACCGGCTTCCTCAAGGACATATTTTGCAGCATTAACAGGGAATGAAGAATCCTGCTTTATTCGGGTAAAGCGTTCTTCGTGTGCTGCGGCAACTATTTCACCGTCGAGGATCAGCGCGGCAGCACTGTCGTGGTAATATGCGGATATGCCTAAAATTGCTTCTGCCATAGGTTTAGAAAAGGGTATATATAAAAGGTGCAATGGCAGATCCACTGGTCAATACAATCAATATTCCGAAAACCAGCAGAACGATGATCAGCGGCAGCAACCAAAATTTTTTCCGTTGTTTTAAAAATCCCCAAAGGTCCTTTAAAAAGTCCATTTCGTTTAATTAGTAAGGTTTGTCAATATCGGTTGAAACATAGGTATGATTTCGAACAGCAAAAACAGAGTCCTTTGATTTTTTCCACTGCCTGAGTTTTAAACTATCTTTTCCGGCAGCTTTGCGGAACAAACCCACAGGAATTACCATTACAACATAAGTAACCGTTAAAATTATTTTTGACGCAATGGTTCCCATGAAGTGGGCGAATCCATACCAAAGGTATGCGGGATATTTAAAAAAAACCGGAATTATCATGCTAACCAACAGGGTGTCTGTGGCTATTTTAAAGTATACTATTTCCTTATAATGAAGACCAATTAGTAAAAATACCAATGTAGTGGCCAGTCCGGTATCCCGCGATTTGGCTTTATCAATTTCCTGCTTAAAAAATGAGAATTTTTTACTTTCAAATTCCGACATGCGGTTTCAAATTTTTTGCAAAGAAACTAAATATTGGAAAATGATCGTAAATTGTTGAAAAGCTGTAATAGAGAAATTACCTCACTCGTTTTTTCAGAATCTCTCCAAAGTTTTTCCCAAACGCAGACCAGGAATTGGCCGCGAGGAATTTGTCAAGTGCGGCGCTGGCATCATTTACAGGCTGGCTACATTCTTCTTCAATAAGTGAAATCGATTCGGAAAGGTCTTTAAATGTATGGATAATTCCATCTTCGGCTAAATCAGCGAATGCACCAACGTGCGGGCCTATGATATTTGCCCCGAAACCAAGTGAATCCATCAATACGCCGGAACTTAAAATACTGTCCTTCGAGTAGGTGAAAAGTACGGTTTTGGATTCGGCGATCATATGAGCCAGGTCATCATCGTTGATAAACTCATTCCGTATCTCTATCTTTTCGTTTTTAAATTTTTCAAGTTTATTGAAATACGCTTTATCAGATGCTTTGCCTTTGATCAGCATCTTAAATTGTTTAAGCTTATTATTTGTGCTGAGTTCCTGTAAAAACTGATCAATGCCTTTGTATGGCGAGATGGTACCCCAAATCAACACATCATATTTTTTTTGTAATTCAGATTTCAATCGCCTGTCTTTAACCGGATGCGGCAGGTATATCATCCTGCGTTTCACTCCCGGAAGTAAGGATTCACCGAAATCAATCCCGGCTGAGGCATGTGTAAGGATCAAATGGGATTTGCGAAGCATTAAATTAAATAGAGCGAGCGTTTTTGGATCATCACCCTCACCATGTGAAAGTTTGTTGTGCATGGTCCAAATAATTTTAACTCCCATGATTTTGAGCAATGGAATTAAAATAAACATGAACCTGTATTGCAATTTTCCAAACCGATTGGAATGGACCTTTTCAATCCAGTTAAAATGGATAAAATGAAGTTTTGGTAGATATTTAATGATATCCAAAATCCCTTTTCCGGAGGGTTTGTCTTTATTAACGAAGTTGAAATTGCTTTCGAGAGATTCGATGAGATCGTCGATGTATGGATTGTATAAGCCAAGACGATCATCTTTTGAAGATAGCGGATAAATGTAAATATTCTTCTTCTTCACGATAGTAATATTGAGTTAGGAGGGAGTTTGATCGTTTTGTTTTTGATGTTTGGCAAAACGGATGGAAGGATTGGTTTTTTTAAGAACGGTATGCAGATAATGTAAAAGGTATAAAACTTTCGCTTTGATCTTTGACATTCCGATTATTTCAACCCTTATTTGCTTATCTTCTTTAAGTGCTTTAATCCGCTGTTGTTCGTTGGTTCCACCCATATCAAATTTGCAAATGGGAAAATCCACCTGGAGTATTTCGCCATCATCAAGTTTGCCAAGTACCTCGCTGATGAAAGCATAATCGGCAGTTACCGGAAACCGAAGCTGGTAAGATATTTTGCCAACAGCATTACGACTAAAAAACATGGCTTGATGCTGTGTGATCATTCCCCGCCAGTTCATTGTATGATTTTTGGCTTTCCGGTAATGTTCAACTTTGTTTTCATCCACATCAAGGGAGTCGCCATAAATGAAGCCCGGCATACTGGTATCTGAAGCTTTATCGTAAACCTGATCGAGCACTTCGTTATTGGCAAACTGATCGCCGCTGTTCATAAAAATAACGTACTTACCCGAAGCTTTAGACAATCCTTTATTCATGGCATCAAAAATTCCGTTATCCGGTTCTGATGTCCATCTTGCAAGCCGGTTGTTTTTTAACCAGTCCTTTGTTCCATCATTTGAATTGCCATCAATTACTATCCATTCAAAATCACGGAAGGATTGATCCTTGATGCTGTAAAAAGTTTGTTTAAGCTCGTTGAGATTATTCCGGCAAATGGTTATAATTGAGTAGAACCTTTGCGGTTTATTGAATTGCTTGGTTGAATTATCGTTACCCACTTCAGAAATTAAATTCGTTTTCAGGCTATTTAAACAAGCCTGATAATTTTTGTTTTAGGTATACCCTATGCTTTTTTCTTAAAAACTTCCGCATATCCTTATCAAATAATCTCTCTTCACGACGGATGGCAGCATAAATATACCCTGCAAAAATACTAATTCCACCGATAATCAGAGGTTTTTGTTTAAGCCAGTAAATCGACTTCAGGAAAATATACAACAGGCTATAACCATAACGGTATTGAAATCTACCCCAGAGGAACCGTCCTTTACTAAAACCTGTGCGACGCATTCCTGTACCTCTGTAATGATAAATTTTATACTCATCAAAACAGCGGGTTTCCCAGCCTTTCATCTGTGCACCAAGCAGGTCGGCCAGGTCCCAGCCAGGAATGGGTTTCCATCCGCCAATTTCATTGAAACAATTCCTTTGGTAAATTTTGGATGCTCCCCAGGGATGATCTGGTTGTGAATTTTCCTTTACTTCTGTTTTTCCGTCAACAAGGTAGATGGCACCACTGGCAATTCCCAATCTGGGATTTTGCTCGAAACGGCCCAGTATTTCTTCAAAGTAGGATGGGTCAATTGAAATATCTGCATCAAGTTTTACAACAAAATCCCAATCTTTAACACCTAATCTGGAGAATCCTTGCTGAACTACCTGAACAACCCCTGTTCCCGGGTAATAAAATCCACGATCCTTGATGGTATGCAGCTTTATCCAGCTATGTTTATCGACATATTGCTGAATGATTTCTTCTGTCTTATCAGTTGATCCGTCATTCACAAGAATCCACTCTGCCGGTAATAGAGTTTGGTTTACAACACTGTCAAGGGTTGTCTTGACATGATCTTCTTCATTTCTTACCGGAGTTATTATAACATATTTTGACATTCAGTATTTCAGTTAGTTAGCGTAGAAAATGCTTTTTGTTAATAAAGTTTTATACTAAGTAGTTTTACAAAGGTTATCTTTGAATTGCAAATTTCCGAATTATTTCCGTTGATTTTAATTTGGAAAAAAAATTCCATAATCAATAAAAATTTCCCAAAAAGGGAATGTGTTTACAGGGTAAATGTTTGATAATCAGTAGTAGTGTGTTTTTATATACAGGGGTATGATTTTTGACTTTAGAAGGCTCAAACATTTCAACAAATATTTTGTTTGTTAGAACGAAACCTCAGCTAATATGATTAAAGAAAGGGAACAACAAATTAACAATATCATCGGTGTCGCCGATGTTCTGATTTCGGTTTTATCTTTCACCATTGCTTATTTTATAAGAGACTGGTTTTTTGAGCCACCGATAATCGCTACTAATGAGTATTTGGTGGTGGGTGTTTTGGTTATTCCAACATGGTTCATTTTGATCAAATCAGTCCATATGGCCGAGATGCACAGAACAAAAACATACAGTATGATCCTCGCATCATATCTGCGCGTTGTGATCATTGGTTTAGGTGTGATATTTCTGTTTATCTTCCTGTTTAAGTTGGTAAATATAAGCCGCTTAATGATATTGTTTTTCGGGGCCATAAACCTGGTCATGCTTTTTTCGGTAAGAGTTTCGGTATACCGTATGCTAAAATACTTCCGGGTTAAAGGATTTAATTCACGAAATGTAGTAGTTATTGCCGACGAAAGTTCTGAAGAGTTCCTGGAGCGTATTCTGAATAACAAAGAATGGGGATACATCCTTAAATATGTAGTTACGAACTCAAGTTATATTTACAAAAAATACAAAGATGTTATCAGCGTTCATCCTGAAAGGGTAAATCTGAGAAACCTGATTGATATTGATGTAATTGACGAAGTTATCTATTGTAAAAATGAGATCAATCAGAACAAATTATCAGAGTTGGTAAACGACTGTCAGGAAGTGGGCGTAGTTTTTAGGATGCAGTCGATGTTGTTCAGCAAGTCGGCAACCCGAACCAATCTGAATCACTTTGATGATACTCCGTTCCTTACCTTCGACAACACACCATCAGACCATGTTGCCTATCGCGTGAAAAACGCTTTTTCAGTAGCTGCCGCTTTTGGTATTTTGATCATATGGTCGCCGGTTATGTTAGCCATAGCACTTGGAATAAAATTAACCTCAAAAGGCCCGGTTTTTTTCAAACAGAAACGTGTTGGTTTGCGAGGTAGAACTTTCCTTATGTATAAATTCAGGACAATGGTAACAAATGCAGAGGATTTAAAAGAAAGTCTTATGCAATTCAATGAAGCTGATGGACCTGTTTTTAAAATCAAAGATGATCCACGTATTACAAAAATTGGGAAATTCTTACGTAAGACCGGTCTGGATGAGCTGCCTCAGTTTATCAATGTTCTAAAAGGTGATATGAGTCTTGTTGGTCCGCGTCCACCTGTGCCAGATGAAGTAAAACAATATGAACGTTGGCAGCTACGTCGTTTGTCGATGAAACCCGGAATTACTTGTACCTGGCAAATTAAACCAAACCGTAATGATATTTCTTTCGAGGATTGGATGAAAATGGATTTACAATATATTGACAACTGGTCGAATAAACTTGATCTGGTGCTTTTCTTTAAAACCATCAAAACGGTTATTAAAGGCAGCGGAAGCTAATGACCGGTCGAACTCAAAATGTTAAATTTTAACATTTTTAAGTTACATTTGTACCTGTAGTTTACAGGTACTTTTTTTATAACTTAAAACTAGTAGTTTTGAAAGGAAAAACCCTCTTATTGATTTCGCTCACCCTGGTAATTTTTGCTTCATGCATTCCTAAAAAGAAGCTGATTTATACACAGGATCAAAAAGAAAAAGAGCAAAAAAATGAATACGTTAACATCAGGCCTGAAAAAACCATACAGCCTTTTGATAACATCTACATTAAGGTTTCCAGTATTGATGAGAAAGTTAACAGCATATTTGCTGACCAGGCCCGATCAGGTGGCGAAGCCAATATTAACCTTTTGAGTTATACCGTTAGCCAGTCGGGGTACATTGATTTTCCATTTGTAGGAGAAATTTATGTGAAGGATTTAACGCTTAAGCAGGCGCAACAAAATATTGAAAAGGAAGTAGGAGAGTTTCTTAACAATATCTCCATCACGGTAAAGTTTGTTAATAATACAGTTAGTTTGCTTGGTGAAGTGAAACGACCGGGTGAATACCCTTTTTACAGAGATCAGATAACTGTACTTCAAGCTTTAAGTTATGGTGGAGGTGTAACCGATTTTGGTGATAAGAAGGAGGTTATTTTAATTCGTGAGGCAGAAAACAAAATTCAGTATCATTACCTGGATTTAACGGATAAAAATATTGTTGCTTCCGACTATTATTATATCATTCCAAATGATGTGATAATTGTGAGACCGATTAATCAAAAGTTCAGGAATTTAAGTCTTGTAAATTGGCCTCTGTTTTTAACAACTATCACTACGGCTGCAACTTTATATTTACTTTTTTCGAACAAGTAACAAAAAATATTTGAGTGGATCCATCAGAAGAAATTTTTCAACAGAAGACAGATTTTAAAGAAATCATTTTTAAAGTATTCCGTTACAAGTACTATTTTGTAGTTACTGTGTTGTTTGCGTTTGTTTTGGCTTTTGTTTTAAATAAATACAGTGAACGCCAGTATTACAACAGGACTTCACTTTTGATCAAGGAAGAAAAACGTGGATCATTCATGAGTAGTAGCGACATGATGCAGGGATTTGATCTTTTTGGGGGAGTATCGAATGTTGAGAATGAACTTTCAATTTTAAAATCCTTTTCAGTGGTTAATGAAGCCGTGGAAGCCCTGAATATGGAAGTATCCTATTACACTGAAGAGGTTCTTTTCCCATTTGATTTTTTACCCTTTAAATCCGTTAAGGAACTTTATGATAACTCTCCAATAATTGCCATAATGGACCAAACGCATGTCCAGCCGGTTGGGATGAGTTTTTATATTGATGTCATCAATGATAGTAGTTTTAGGGTAACTGCCACAGGAACTGAAGTATCTATTTATAATTATATCACCAACAACATTGTAGAATACAAAGATTCAATAAATATTAATGGTACTTACAGGTTTGGAGAATTGATTACAACAGATTATTGCAGCTTTAGTGTGCATTTAAAGGAAAACTTTTCAAAAGTTAAGTTCAATGATAAAGATTTATTTTTCACATTCAATAACCTGAATTATCTAACGGCCATTTATCAGGCTCAGGTGGGTGTTTCTACTACTTCCACTACAAGTTCTGTGGTAATCGTTAGTTTATCCGGTTCACATCCCAAAAAGATCACAGATTTTTTAAATGCCCTGACTAAAGTTTATCTGGAACAAAACCTCGAAAAAAAGAACCAAAATGCTTTCAGAACTGTTAAGTTCATTGATAGCCGGATTTCGGATATCGCCGACTCTTTGACGTATGCTGAATCAAAATTGCAGAATTTCCGATCATCGAACCAGGTTATGAATATTAGTTTCCAGGGGCAAAAACTATATGAGAAAATGGCTTCACTGGAAAATGACCGGGCCATGATCAATGTTCGCAAAAAGTATTATGATTACATACTTGACTACTTTGAAAAGAACAAAGATATCAATGACCTGATTGCACCTTCATCTATGGAGGTTCAGGATCCGGTACTTAATGATATGATCAGTAATTTGATCGCCAGAAATAATGAGCGAGCCAGTTATTTGCAGCGAGGAAATGAAAAAAACCTATTCCTGAATAAAATCGAAGTTGATATTAATAACCTGAAGAATTCAATTGTTGAAACTATAAAATTTAATTACAACAGTACTGAAATTGCGCTTAAGGATATAGAAAGCCGGGTGGATAAACTCAATACCCAGATTTCGAGGTTGCCAAGAACTGAAAGGGAACTGATCGGGATGGAACGTCAGTTTAAACTAAACGACGCTATATATACTTACCTGTTGCAAAAAAGAGCAGAAGCCCAAATAGCACAGGCGTCAAATTCATCGGACTATGAAATAATAGATACGGCCCAATATTTTAAGGCCAGCCTGGTTTCGCCAAAAACGCAGTTGAATTATATTATTGCTGTATTCCTCGGGTTGTTTTTTCCTTTTGTTTTTATCATTGTCAGGGATTTCCTGAATAATAAAATTGCTGATATCAAGGATGTAGAATCGCTCACCAATCGACCCATTGTTGGGCAGGTGCTTCATAATAAATTTAAGTCAACGGCCATAATCAGGGATTACCCGAAGTCGCCACTGGCTGATTCTTTCAGGGCTATCCGTACCAACTTAAGGTTTTTTGCCAGGGGCAACGACAAGATGGTAATATTGATTACCTCTTCCATGAGCGGTGAAGGTAAATCATTCAGCAGTGTGAATATTGCCTCTGTGTATGCCCTTCTCGGTAAAAAAACCTGCTTGATTGGATTTGACCTAAGACGACCGGCCTTGTTTAAGGATTTTGGATTAACCAATGAAAAAGGTGTTTCAAGTTACCTGATCAATAGCGCCAAACTTGATGATATAATCCAAAAAACACAAATCAAAAATCTTGATCTGATATCAGCCGGGCCTATTCCTCCCAACCCAGTGGAGTTAATTGCTTCTGAAAGAACTACCCAGTTATTTGAAGATTTGAGAGCTAAATATGATTATGTAATCATTGATAGTTCGCCAATTGGCGCAGTAACCGATTCATTTTTGTTATTCTCTCATGCCGACATAAACCTATTCACCATACGTCATAATGTAAGTTTGAAAGATGCTGTAAAATCCAATTTGAAAAACATTGAATTAAAGAAAATCAGTAATGTTTCAATCATCATCAATGATGTTAAAATGAAAAAGAATGCGTATGGTTATGCATACCAATCCAACTATTACGCTGAACCCTCAAAAAAAGGATTTTTCAAAAGACTCTTCAAACGTAAAAAATAGAAAAATTCAATTATGGCAGGGACTAAAATGATAATTGTGGTTCTGATCCAAAACGTTTCAATCAATTTTTTTTTCTAGTTTTTGCAAACAGTTCGTTTGAAAACCCAAAATGATTAAAAGGCCCACAATTATTGATTTTGAGAAAAAGGTAAGTATAATTAAATATTAAGGATGCATAAAAAAATATTATGGGTTTTATTGTTGATTAGCATTTTGATTAATTTCATTTTAATCGCATGGATCGCTACATCGTATTTGAAAAAGTCAACAAAACAAGTTCTTTCCTCCAATTCGCGTGAAGAATTATCCAAAGATATTTTCAACTATTGCCCCAATGACACCAATGAAATTATTTTTCTGGGCAACAGCATCACAGCAGGCTTTAAGGTTGATGAGCTATTTCCGGCCGAAAATGTAAAGAACAGAGGAATATGGGGAGATCAAACCAGGGATATGTTAAACCGGATAGGTGAAATCATCGAATCAAAGCCAAAGAAACTGTTTATCCTGGCCGGCATTAATGATATCATTCGGGATGTTCCGCTAAAAAATACAGTTCATAACATTGAATTAATTATACTGGAAATTCAAAAAACTTCTCCTGAAACCAAAATCTATATACAGAGTATATTGCCATTGACCAGGCATGCTTCAAATTATTTTTTTGATAATGAAGAAACTGCTTTCCGTAAAATAGTGGAAGCAAACAAAGAGATCAACAGGCTGTGTAATTTGCGAAATGTTGAATTTATTAGCATAGATGGTCCTTTTTTAAAAAATAATGAATTAAATGAAATCTATTCCTGGGATGGGATTCATTTAAATGGCAAAGGATATATGCTTTGGTATAAACAAATCGAAAGGTTTGTGGTTGATTAAAAGTGAAAGTGAAATATTATTGACCCGTAATGCTTTTTAACTCCATTGAATTTATAGTTTTTTTTCCCCTTGTTGTGGCGGCATATTTTGCCCTGCCCGGAAAGTTCAGATGGATTTTACTTCTTATAGCCAGCTATTACTTTTACATGTGCTGGAATTACAAGTACATTATTTTAATCGTGTTTTCTACGCTGGTGGATTATTTCGCTGCCATCTACATGGCCAAAGCCGAAAAAAAATCAACAAAAAAAATATTACTGGCCGCAAGCTTAACTTCTAACCTGGGGCTACTGTTTTTTTTCAAATACTATAACTTCTTTAGCGAAAATGTGGATGCGGTTTTTGCTCAGTTCAATATTATGAAGAGCATGCCTGTTTTCGATATTCTTCTGCCGGTAGGAATTTCATTTTATACTTTCCAAACACTGAGCTATACCATTGATGTGTATTGGGGTAAAAAGGAACCCGAAAAGCACCTGGGTATTTTCGCCCTCTATGTGTCATTCTTCCCCCAATTGGTTGCCGGCCCCATTGAGCGATCGACCCGACTGTTACCCCAGTTTTATAAAACATATGAGTTCAACTATACTCGGATAAAGAACGGGTTAATCCTGATGGCCTGGGGATTTTTTAAGAAGGTGGTAATTGCTGATCGGTTGGCTGAATATGTGAATGAAGTTTACAATAATGTGGGTGATTATGGCGGACTTCATGACTTAATCGCTACTTTCTTTTTTGGATCACAGATTTATTGTGACTTTTCCGGGTATTCAGATATTGCTATCGGTTCGGCCATGGTGCTTGGTTTTGAGCTCATGACCAACTTTAAGCGTCCTTATCTTTCCCGAAGTATTCGTGAATTTTGGGCCAGGTGGCATATTTCTTTAAGCACCTGGTTTCGTGATTACACATATATTCCTCTGGGAGGAAACAGGGTAGTAAAATGGAGGTGGTACTATAATCTTTTTATAACCTTCCTGGTAAGTGGTTTGTGGCATGGCGCCAACTGGACTTTTGTGATTTGGGGGGCTTTGCATGGAGCTTATTTGGTGCTGGCGATTATGACCCAGAAATCAAGAGATCAGCTTGCTGTAAAATCAGGGCTTTACAAAATTCCACATTTAAACAGTTTCATTAATCTGGTTTGGACCTTTGTGTTGGTATACTTTGCATGGATATTTTTCAGGGCAAATAATGTTAATGATGCATTTGCGGTAATAGGAAACATATTAAATCCAATGACCTGGAGTGGCAATATACAACTCTTCCATTTTCAATCTGATCTGTATTTGTCATTTATTTTAATCGGTATACTGATCCTAATAGAAGTATTGTGGGAAAAATATAAATTAATTGAAACCTTACAGCGTCAATCAAGGTTAGTAAAATGGATTTTAATGTTGGTGATATTGTTCTCCATTTTTATCCTTGGTAAATGGGACCAAAATGACTTTTTATACTTTCAGTTTTAGTTAAACATGAACGAACGATTATTCAAATATTTGATGTACTTCGCCGGTGTGATTGCTTTATACGCGTTCCTTTCGGTGCGTATATTGCCGCTCTTTAATGCTGCGCTGGTTGAAGATCGTTCGCCGGAATATTTTGAGTTTACCAAATATGGCGAGCAGTACTATTCAAACTACATTTCCCATTTTCGAGAAATATTGCCCACTCCAAAAGATAAATACCGTTTGTCAGAAAGAAATCCAAAGCTGGCCGATGCCGATATCATAGCATTTGGAGATTCTTTTTTCGACTTCTCAAGGCAAAAAACCGTAGCTGAACGGTTACATGATTCACTTGGTGTTGGGGTGCATGCGGTGAGGGCCTGGTATCCGCTGGATTACCTTCACAGCAACAACTATCAAAATGACAGTGAAAAGATCATTATTTACGAAGTTGTTGAAAGGAACTTACATGACAGGTTTATCGAACCCCATGATTTGAATTGGGAAGGCAATGATTACATTGATGTGGGTAAATTGAGTTTATTTGGTAAGCTCCGACACTATGTTTTCGATGTGAAATCCGAAGAACTATACAGCATTTTATTAAGCGAGAGTTATTTAACCAGCAATTTTTATAGTTTAATTGCAACAGTAAAATTTGATTGGTTTGGATACATGGCTCCACGAACTCCGGTTTTTAGCTTACAAAACCGCTATCATGTGCCATTTTTATTTTATGACATAACCACAAATGACTCCCCTAAAAGTTTTTATTTTGATCACAATGATGAGCTAATAGATATTTATACTGATCACATTGCAGATTTAGAGGAACAATTATATGACAAGTACAGTTTAAGGATGATATTGCTCCCAATACCTAACAAGTATACAATGTATTTTGATTTAGTTTCACCCGGTGATAAATACAATGATTTTTTACCAAGGCTATATAAGGCTCTTGATAAAAAAGGAATAAATTATATCGACTTGTATGACCGTTTTTTGGTGGCAGATACGTTGCTTTATTACGGTACTGATTCTCATTGGAACAAGGCTGGTGTTGATATTGCAGTAAAGGAGTTGTTAAAAAAAATACAAAATTGAGCGTATAATTTGGTCAGAAATATGATTTCTTTATTTTTGACCGCTTTCGAATTCGTTTAAAGAACTTTATACTACAACCAAACTGATTATTAATAAATTAAATATTTAAAATTGTGAAAACAGTTATTCTTGCAGGAGGGTATGGTACCCGTATTTCAGAAGAAACAGGGATTAGGCCCAAACCTATGGTTGAAATCGGTGAAATGCCTATTCTTTGGCATATTATGAAGACATATTCCGCTCAAGGATTTAATGATTTTGTTATTTGTTGCGGATATAAGGGATATATGATCAAAGAGTACTTTGTGAATTATTACCTGCACCGGTCCAATGTTTCTGTGGATATGAGATCAAATAGCATTGACATATTAAACAATAACATGGAACCCTGGAAAGTAACCCTCGTCGACACCGGTGAAGGAACCATGACAGGAGGCCGTATCAAGCGTGTACAGGAGTATGTGGGTAATGAACGCTTTTTCCTGACATATGGAGATGGTTTAAGTGATGTAAACCTCAATGAACTGCTTGAATTCCATAAAAAAGAAAATGTACATTTAACACTCACTGCTATTCAGCCTCCGGGGCGTTTTGGGGCTTTCAGCCTGGATGCTCACTCAAACCTGGTGGATAGTTTTCGTGAAAAACCCAAAGGCGACGGGCACGACACAGCATGGATCAACGGTGGATTTTTTGTAGCCGAGCCTGAGGTGTTTGATTACATTGAAGGTGACGGCACCATTTGGGAACGGGAGCCAATGGAACAAATGGCGCATTCAGGTAACCTATCTGCTTTCAAACATACTGGATTTTGGCAACCCATGGATACCTTGCGCGATAAGCAAACCCTGGAAGGATTATGGAATGCGGGAACTGCACCGTGGAAACTTTGGTAAAAAATTAAAATCTTTAATATGAAAATATTAGTTATTGGAAATATGGGCTATGTTGGCCCGGGCGTTATTAGCCAGTTAAGAGCAACCTATCCTGATGCGATTCTGGTAGGATATGACATTGGATATTTTGCAAATTATCTTACGAATGTTCCATTCCTTCCTGAGGTTAAGCTCAGTAAGCAGATCATGGGCGACGTAAGGGAATTTCCGTATGAAATTCTGAAAGATTTTGATGCTGTAGTTTATCTGGCAGCAATCTCAAATGATCCAATGGGTGCTAAATATGAAGATATTACACTGGATGTAAATTATAAATCATGTATTCGTGTTGCTGAAAAAGCGCGCGAATCAGGTGTTAAATCTTTTGTGTTTGCCAGCAGTTGTAGTATGTACGGCGAAGCTGATGATGACGCAAAAACAGAAACGGATAAATTAAATCCGCTTACCGCTTATGCACGATCTAAAGTTTTTGCTGAAAGAGATCTTGAACCGCTGGCCACGGCTGATTTTACAGTTACATGTTTGCGGTTTGCAACTGCATGTGGAATAAGCAACAGGCTACGGTTAGACCTTGTTCTTAATGATTTCGTGGCAGGTGCTGTTGCCTCAAAACAGATTAATATTTTGAGTAATGGTACTCCATGGAGGCCGCTCATCAATGTGTTGGATATGGCAAGGGCTATTGATTGGGCAATTGCCCGTAAAAATGATAATGGTGGCCAGTTTTTAGCTGTGAATACCGGCAGCAATACCTGGAACTACCAGGTGAAAGAACTGGCGCACGCAGTGGGAGAAGTCGTTCCTGGCTGTAGTGTTACAATTAATGAAGATGCCCCGCCAGATAAAAGATCCTACAAGGTAAACTTTGATCTTTACTCAAAACTGGCCCCAAATCATCAGCCGGTTTATGATTTGAAAACTACCATTCAAAACTTGTATAATGCCCTCACTGCGATGGAATTTAATGATCCAAACTTCAGGGAATCAAAATTAATGCGCTTAAAAGTGCTGGCAGGCCTTCAGCAAGGAGGTCATTTAAATGATAATTTATCCTGGACCTGGTAATATTACAATATGATATTTACAGAAACGAGTTTAAAAGGAGCTTATATTATTGAAATTAAAAAGCTCGGAGATGAGCGTGGTTTTTTTGGCCGCTCATGGTGTAAAAATGAAATGGAAGAACATGGCTTGAACGGGAATGTGGTCCAGGCCAATACATCCTTCAGTGCATTCAAAGGAACCTTGCGGGGTATGCATTATCAAAAGCATCCCAATGAGGAAACCAAAATGATCAGATGTACGAAAGGAGCTATTTATGATGTGATCATTGACTTACGCCCTGATTCTCCCACCTATAAAAAGTGGTTTGGAATTGAATTAACAGCTGATAATTATAAAATGCTGTATGTGCCCGAAAAATTTGCACATGGCTTTATAACACTGGAGGACAATTGCGAAGTAACCTATTTGGTTACCCAGTTTTATGCGCCCCAGTCAGAGGCTGGAGTGAGGTTTGATGATCCGCAATTTGGCATTAAATGGCCGACCGAAGTTACAGTGATTTCCGATAAGGATAAAGTACATCCTGATTTTAATGAATCCATGTTACCTTAATAATTAAATCAAATGATAATAGTAGATACTGCTTTAAAAAAGCGTCAGTCAGAGAATAATCCCATTCGGGTTGGAATGATCGGTGCCGGATTTATGGGCCGTGGGATAGCCGTTCAAATTTGCAATTATGTACCCGGAATGGAGCTCGTTGCTATCTCCAACCGGACACCCGAAAAAGCCCGTAAAGTATATGCTGAGGCAGGTGTAGAATCAGTGGAGACCGTTGATAGCAGATCGGCACTTGAAGCAAACATTAAAAGTGGAAAATTCAGTATTATGGAGGACCCCATGTTGATTTGCGAAGCCGACGGGATAGATGCGATTATTGAAGTTACCGGTGCCATTGAATTTACGGCTCATCTTGTTTTAAAAGCATTTGATCATGGAAAACATGTGATTTTGATGAATGCTGAAATAGATGGGACCATTGGACCTATCCTGAAAAAATATGCAGATAAGGCAGGTGTGGTGCTAACCAGTGCTGATGGTGACCAACCTGGTGTTGAAATGAATTTATACCGATTTGTTAAATCACTGGGCGTTAAACCGGTTCTTTGTGGTAATATAAAAGGATTGCACGATCCATACAGAAACCCGACTACCCAGGAGGGGTTTGCAAAAAAATGGGGTCAGAATCCAGCCATGGTTACCTCTTTTGCTGATGGAACTAAAATTTCATTTGAGCAGGCAATTGTCGCAAACGGTACAGGCATGCTTGTAGGTCAGAGAGGTATGTTCGGTCCAACTGTTGAATCAGGCAAACCATTGCAGGATGTAGTAAATGACTTATACCCGCTGGATAAATTGCTCGAAGGCCCAGGAATTGTTGATTATGTAGTGGGTGCACAACCCGGCCCCGGAGTTTATGTTTTGGGTACCCACGATCATCCTATTCAGCAGCATTATCTCAACCTTTATAAATTAGGTGAAGGCCCGTTGTACTTATTTTACACGCCATATCACCTTTGTCATTTTGAAGTCCCGATGACTGTGGCAAGAGCCGTTTTGTTTAACGATGCAGCATTAACCCCGATTGATGGGCCGATGGTGGATGTGGTTGCCGCTGCCAAAACAGATTTAAAGTCTGGAGCCACACTGGATGGATTGGGTCATTACATGACTTATGGCTTATGTGAAAATTATGATGTGTCGCGGAAAGAGAACTTATTGCCAATTGGATTGGCTGAGGGCTGCGTTCTGAAGAATGATGTTCCTAAGGACAAGGTTATAACGTATGATGATATAATTGTGCCGGAAGGCCGGCTTAGTGATAAGCTCAGGAAGGAACAGGATGCAATGTTTCCTGTTTAATTTCCCTTTTCAGCATTCCGTTCTGATTTATTAAAGTTTTACCAACCATGCTAAGCTCACTTCAATTTGTTGGGATTATTCCAATGGCGGGAAGGGCTACCCGAATGCCGGGTATACTTTCCAGTAAGGAGCTTTTACCGTTCGGATCAGCAAGGAAGCCTAATGGTAAAATTGGCAAAAAAGTAATTTCTGAGTTACTGATTGAACGCATTAAAAATGCCGGAGTCAAGAAATTCCACTTTGTCATCCGAAAGGGGAAATGGGACATTCCGGAGTATTTTGGCGGAGGTTTGGAGCAGCAAATTGATATCAGTTATCACATAGCGGATAATGAATCGGCGGTTCCATTTTCAATAAATCAGGTTTATTCATTTGCCAAGGGGAAAAATATCATATTTGGATTTCCGGATATCTTTTTTTTGCCCGAGGATGCTGTATCTCAATTAGTGGATGAACTTACGGTTTCCACCAATAAAGATATTGATATGATTTTGGGCCTTTTCCTGGTAACGGATCCAAAGAAATGGGATGCAGTTGAAACAAATGAAACGGACTTGGTAAGTGCCATTCATATTAAAAATATGGTGGGGAAGGATCCGGGTTATGTATGGATAATTGCTGCATGGAGACCCGCTTTTACCGAGTTTCTTTACCATTGGTTGGGTACAAACAATTTAAAAATAGGAGAACCGGAAATCCAACTGAGTAATATTATAATGGATTTTATTAATTCAGGGTATAAAGTTAAAGGCAAGTATTTCAGATCGGGCACATGTATCGATACCGGAACTCCCGAAAAAATGAACGAAGCACTCAACAGATTTGCCCAAAAAATGATATAGATGCTCCACAAATGGTAGTATTTTTTGTTGTTTAGAATATAAATATCTTTGCTATAAATTTCGAATACGAAACCTAATAATGTCTGGTAATTTTAATAATCATTCAACTTCAGTGAACAAGATGCAGCCGTTGGTTTCCATAGGTGTTCCTGTTTATAATGGTGAACAATATTTGGAGGAATGCCTGAACAGTATACTTATCCAAACCTATCAGAATTGGGAATGTGTTATCATAGATAATTTTAGTACTGACAATACAAATGCAATTGCAAGTGAGTTTGTGAAAAAGGACAACCGGTTTAAGTTATTTAAAAACGACCGATTGTTACCTGTTATGGAAAACTGGAATATGGCATTTAGTAAGGTTTCCGATAAATCAGACTATTTTAAGATCATGCCTGCTGATGATTGGATATTTAATACCTACCTGGAAAAATTTGTGGATCTGATGGAAAACTATCCAAAGATAGGCGTTTGCTCATCTTACAGGATTGATGGATTGAGGGTTAGGGGAAATGGATTGGATTTTTACTATGGCAATATTTTCAGTGGTCAAAAAATAATTCAGGATGAGTTGCTCATGTATATTGATGTTACTGGTTCAGGAAATACTGTGCTTTTCAGATATAGTAATTTGAAAGAATTGGAGCATTTTCCTCAAATCTTTAGTTCTGAAACTTTACATGGTGATACTGACTTAACCTATAATGTTTTGGTAAATTCTGATTTTGGGTTTCTATTTGAAGTGCTAAGTTACACAAGGCGCCATGAAACCAGCATCACCAACCAGGTGGCTAATAAATTACATACCGCAATTTGCTTCAGAGATAATCAAATGATGAAATACAAAAACATCATTAACGATTTTGAACCTGAATACAATTATCTTCGTATGAATTACGCCGTTCTCTATTTTAAAAAAATTACAAGGTTTGATTTTAATGCCTTAAAATGGCATAATAAAAACCTGCATAACAAAATAACATTCGGCGAAATTCTTCATTCGTTGTACATGAATTATTTTGTAAATAAAATAAGAGGCAAAAAGCGTTACAGGAATTTCTAATGATTTAATAAATTAAAAAGGAAATAGGAGAGGGAGTGTGAGTTTCAAGAAGTCTCTTTTTAAAAATCTGTTAACCCTTGGTGGGTATAACTACAGTTCGCAGATAGCAAACTTCCTTGCTTCAATTGTGCTTTCAAGGTTGCTTCTTCCTGAAGAATACGGTTATGTAGCTTTAATAACTGTATTTACAGGTTTTGTGGTGATGTTTGCAGATGCAGGATTATCTTTTGCCATTATAAGAAGCGACTATGGCCATACATTTCACAGAGCTATTACCAATCTTTCCTTCTATATAGGCGTTTTTCTGTTTTTAATCATGTGCGTTCTGGCTTATCCGATCGCATACTTTTATGGTGATCTAACGCTTGTTGGGCCTACGCTAGTTATGTCATTAACATTTATAATCGGAGCATTTAAAATAGCTCCGATGGCTGTGTTTTCGAAAGAACTCGATTTTAATTACGTGGGTAAGGTAAGATTGGTGGCAAATATGGTGAGCATTGGCCTGATGATTTTATTTGCTTTCATGGGATTATCCTACTGGTCATTGATCCTTCCGCAATTGTTTCTTCACCTGGTTCAATATATAATGTTTGATTATAAACTGCGTCTTGGCTTTCGGTTTTATCCCTGGAGCTATACGGTAGTAGCCTTTAAAAAAACAAAAAGTTTGATTACGAACCTGAGTGGATTTAATTTGATAAACTACTGGGCCAGGAATGCCGACAACCTGATAATTGGTAAATATTACAGTAGCTATGACCTGGGGATTTATAACCGAGCTTATAAAATGCTTCAGTTATCATTAAGTTTGATTACAGGTCTTTTTGGAATGGTATTGTATCCAAGTTTGAAAAAATTTAAAGATGAAGGTGGTGATGTAAAATCTGAGTATTCAAGTATTTTAGGAATAATAAGTTTCCTGAACTTCCCCATTGGTGCAGTTCTTATTCTAATTCCTGTACCATTTGTGCAACTACTGTGGGGTGAAAACTGGATTCAGGTGGCTGATCTGTTACCTTATTTTGGACTATTAATATTCTTCCAAACAATGATCAGCACCACAGGGCATATTTATATTTTACTTGAACGTGAACGCACCTTCATGATCGTTGGCGTAATTTCAGCAGCTCTTATGGTTGCAGCTATCATTACCGGTGCTTTTTTCTCGATGGAAATGGTGGTGGTTTTATACTCTTCGGTTTATATGCTAATTATTGTTCCTTATCACTTATATATTGGGTTTGTTAAAACCTTTGGGTTTGATTGGTCGTATATTATTCGTTTTTGGGTACCTAAGTTATTGATAGGTGCCGGATTGCTGATTTCAATTTATTTTTATGACTACATTAACCAGGTTGAAATAAACTTAAATAAACAATTGGATCTGAGCTTTGCTTTGCAAATTGCGTTGGTGACAACATTTTTAATTCATCTGATTTATTTTCAACGCAACGAACTCGGGAAACTCCATCAACTTATTCGACAAAGGTTTAAGTCATAATCATAACAACACGTATTGGCAAATTTCGATAACTTTGTGACTTTTAACTTCTACTATGGAAAATGGTTATCATCCTGTAATCGTTGTAGCGGCTTATAACCGTTCCGATTCTTTAAAACGTATTTTGTCATCCCTCGAAAAGGCGCATTATCCTGAAAAGGTTAAATTGGTCATCAGTATTGATAATAATGGCGCTAATCAGCATGTAGCTGACGCTGCGAATGCTTTCAACTGGAAATTTGGCGAAAAAGAAGTAATATATTATAGCGAAAGACAGGGCCTGAGAAACCATATTTTAAAATGTGGCGATTTATCGTTGAAATATGGATCCATTATTATGTTGGAGGACGATTTGTATGTTAGTCCATATTTTTATGATTACACCCTAAAGGCACTTGATTTTTACGGTGATGAACCCCGTTTGGGAGGAATATCAATTTATGGACTTCCCTTTGCGGAGGCGAATAAACTTCCGTTTACAGCTATTGAAGATGATTCTGATGTGTTTTTCATGCAAATGGCCTCGTCTTATGGTCAGTGCTGGACTGCCAAACATTGGGAAAGTTTCAGGAACTGGTATAATACCGGCCCTGACTTAAAGGCGATAAATGGATTACCTGAGAAAATCAAAAACTGGTCGGAAAGCTCGTGGAAAAAATTCTATATTGGATACCTTATCATTCATGATAAATATTTTGTTTTTCCCCGACATAGTTATACAACCAATTTCAATGATCCCGGCGAAAATATGATTATGCGGAGTTTGTATGTTCAGGTACCATTGGAAATATTTGATCGTAAGGTAAAGTTTAAAAAAATTGATGAAGCAAAAAATATTTACGATGCTTATTCCGAAATTTTACCTGAATGTATTAATGATATGAACCCGGCCTTAAGGGATTATGATTATGATGTAGATATATACGGGAAGAAAGATTATATAAGTAAGCCATATGTACTTACTACCCGGCCGGTAAAGAAAACAGTAATGGGGTTTGAAAGGTCGATGAAACCGCATGAAATGAATGTAATTATGAATATCTCGGGTGATGAAATCCGATTGGCCAAAAGCCAGGATTTAATTCATAGAGAGGCCAATATCACTGAGTTCTCAAAAGAATATGCTTATTTCTATACGCCCATCTTCAGATCAAGTATGCTTCTGCAGATAGTAAGAAACAGATTAAAGGAAAAGTACAAGGCAAAACTTGGCAGAAAATCTTAACTTTGATTCACAAATTATATGTAATCCTCCTTACAAGCGCCTGAAATGATCAGAAATCTAATTGTAATCTATATATTTTTAGCTTCCACCACATTTTTCAGGTTCACCTATCTTCCTAAAAACGTAGCCTTACTTGCTTCATTTGGTGCAATTATTTTAATGCTTGTTGGAATTATTGTTGATCTCGTTTATTATCGTGGTAAACGATTTCCTCAAAAATTTGGAGTGGTCGTAGGATTGTTTTTGCTTGCAGTTATTTTCTCAATTTTTGGTGCCAGGTTCGGACATAATCAATCTTACGTACTCAGCCTTTGGGTTCTTACACCCATGTATTCGTATTTTTTTTATTACTTTTTGCACTCCATTCGCATAAAGCCTGAGGATTTGGAAAAACTCATTATCTATATGGGTGTTGCTTTTATTGGGCTTTTTTTTATGCAATATGTACTTTATCCGACCATGCTCTTTGGCGTGCGTGCACAGGAAGCAAGGGGAACGATCCGTATTTTTATTCCGGGAGGTTCATTCGCTGTTTTTGTATATTTTCTTACCCTGCAGCGTTCCCTGTCAGGAGGTAATAAAGTTTATTTGCTATTCAATCTGATGTACCTTACAGTGCCCATTTTACAGGGAACACGTTCTTCCATTGCTACCCTTTTATTCGGAACGGTCATATTTATTTTATTCAGTAGGAAGGTGAAGTCAAAACTTCTGGTTACCATGATGATGGTCCTGGCCGGACTCCTTGTATTCATTGCATTTCAGGATATTTTTATGTCGCTTGTTCAGGTTTCGGAAGAGCAGGCAAATCAGGATGAAGATGATGTGAGAATGAGAGCCGCACGGTTTTTTCTTACTGAATTTTATCCGAACAAAATAAATTATTTCCTCGGTAATGGAATGTCGCATATGATGTCGCCGTATGGGATGAAGGAGTTTTATTTTAAAGCCACTTATGGTTTTTATATCTCCGATCTTGGACTCATTGGTGAATTTGTAAGATATGGGGTGGTCATATTAATCGCCATTGTTCTTACTTTTTATAAATTTTTTACTGTTCAGATTGAATCGAAATATGGCTTTTTTAGATTTTGGGCATTATTGCTGGTTTTAAGTGAGGTGCTTGGTGGCATGTTTGTGAGGGCTGATGTAATTATAGTAATAACAGCTATAATGTATATTTACGATGTGTCAAATTTTAAATTGAAACAAAATGCTGCTCATCAATTGGCATTAAAGACCGAACTCGAAAATGAAAAAATAACTCCTGTTTATGACTAAGATAGCTGTAATATTTCCTGTATTTAATGGATTGGCATACACCAAAAAATGTTTGAAGGCACTATTCACGCTATTTGGTGAGCAAAAAAATAATTCATTTCATTTTGATGTAATTATTGTGGATGATGGCTCCTCAGATGGTACCGGAGATTGGATAAAGGAAAATTATCCACAGGTAAAATTGTTGCATGGCAATGGCGACTTGTGGTGGAGCGGAGGAATCAACATGGCTTTAAAGGCCGGTATGGAGGAAATGGGAACGGATTATTTTGTTTGGTGGAATAACGATATTATTCCTGCGAGTGATTATTTCGGGAATTTGACAGCAATTATTAATAAATACTCAGCCGGAACTGTAATCGGATCAAAAATTTACCTTGATGAAAATTTCAATACCATCTGGTCGATGGGTGGGATGTTCAATGTGAAAAACGGGTTTAAGAGTATGATTGGGACAGGCTTAGCCGATGAACCAAAGTTTCAGGTGCCTCAACCATGTGATTGGTTAACCGGAATGGGAACTGTAACCCATCGTTCTGTATATGAGAAAATTGGGATGCTCGATGAGAAAAAATTCCCTCAATATCATGGGGATGCTGATTTCACCTTAAGGGCTAAATTGGCTGGTTTTGAAGTAATAGCTGTACCTGAGCTTAAAATTTATAATGATACCCGCCACTCCGGATTAAAGCATGATGAAAGTTTTTCACGGTTATGGAAATCATTATTTTCTATTAGGTCTAATTTTAATATTAAGAAAGACTTTGAGTTTTATAATAAACACGTTACCTCCATAATGGCTTACAAAGTGCCTGCCCTCAAATATTTGTCCTATATCGGCGGATATTTCAAGTGGAAGTTTTTAGGTTTTTTTGGAAAGAAAAGACCTTCCTAGAATATATTACCAAAGTGCAAAATTTCTTAGAAAATCGTTTTAACACTTTATTTCAGTAGAAGGATACAAGTTGCAATCACTCTTATAAATATAAACTTTGATGCCATTTCAAACAGGTTATTTGAAACATGGAAATTTACAGAATTAACAGCCTGGGAAAAAATCAGCTACGGAAACGGAAACTATTTCCCCTGACCGAAAATGCCTGCATTTGAAATTGAATCACACAAAATATTGCTAAAAACCTCGGCATCCTTTTTATATAAATGATGTGTGTCGACGGTTTGAAACCGACCCGACATATCAATAAAATCATAAAACAGGATTTCGTGCGAATTAGCGATAGCAGCAATTCTTTCGCTAAAATCGGTGAACCGGTTTTGTTCAAGTTCATACATGGGCACTGATACTGGCATTCGAACTAGCACGACTGTTCCCTTTTCCTGAAGAAATTCGATGATCTTGCTTAAATACTTAAGCCGGGTATTTGAAATCATCATTTTTTTCTGGGCATATTCTTCTGTACTTTGTTTAATCCTTTGATTTATAACCGGCATGTTTAATTCTACATTAACCTCAAGCCAGCCATCTTCATGCAGGATAATCAGGTTTTTATAGTTGATCCAGTGTTTGAAAAGGTTTCCAAATAATGAAAATCTGTTTGACCAATAATTTTTAAGATAACCAAAATTAGGATTTGTACTACTTGAACTTAGATTTCCGACAAAGAGTTTTTGCCTTACCTCGAAGAATTTTGCTGTATCATCTTCAATGTTATCAATATCTGTAGCCAGGCTCCAGGGATCAACAGAAATAATAAAGAGTCCGTTTTCGGTTTCCTGATCTATTTTATGTTTTACTTCCCGCAAATAATTTGGGCCAAAACTACTGGGTCCAATTGCAAAGGAATGGTTGATCATCGCATTGTTTTGGGTAGTAAGCCTTTCGTTAAATACAGCAGGTTTTATTCCCTGCGCTGATCGTGAAGTGCCAAGTACCAGAGATTTTCCCCTGGGGGTAGTAAATCTGCGATAGAAATTGTCAACCAATTCAGGGCGAGCTGCAATTAATAAAACAAAAAGCAGCACCAAAACTGAAAGCAGGCCGACATAGATAAATATTTTTTTAATAAATGTCTTCATATCTTAAAACTGAAAATAGATAAATGCATGCGGACTTTTATCAAAGGACAACAAAACAACAAAGCCCAGGATAAGGTATGTCGACCATCTGTAAACCAATGGCCAATGAGATATTTCAAGGGCATGCTGTTTATCACGGCTGATCCATTCAATAATAATAAATATTAAAACCAAAGGCAATATCTTCAGGTAATCCATTCCCGGTACTGATACTATTGAGGCACTAAACATTTCACCAATATATGAAAATGCCTGCGAAACATTTTCAGCCCTGAAGAATATCCAGGCGATGAGTGTAAGAAAAAAGGTAATACCCATTTGAAAGGTTTCCCTGAAGGAGGGAAGTAACCTTCCTTCGGCGGTAACTCCCATGTTGCGCCGGTTCATTTTTCCAAGCATCAAAGGCAGGAAATAAAGACCATTCAATAAACCCCATACAATAAAAGTCCAGTTGGCGCCATGCCAAAATCCGCTCACCACAAATATTATTAAAGTGTTTCGGATTTGTTGAAATTTTGTACCCCTGCTTCCACCGAGAGGTATGTAAACGTAATCCCTGAACCAGGTGCTGAGTGATATATGCCATCGCCGCCAGAATTCAGCAATATCACGGGAAAAATAGGGGAAAGCAAAATTTCGCATGAGTGAAAACCCAAACAATCTTGCCGTTCCGATGGCTATGTCAGAATACCCGGAAAAGTCGCCATAAATCTGGAAAGCAAAAAATAGCGCTCCGAGCAACAATACAGATCCCGGTTGATCGGCATAACTCCCAAAAATATCATCTACCAGAAAAGCGCAGTTATCAGCGATAATGATTTTCTTAAATAATCCCCAAAGTATTTGTTTTACTCCGTCGCGGGCTTTTTCCAGATCAAAAGTTCTTTTTGTATAAAATTGCGGCAAAAGATTTACCGCCCTTTCAATAGGTCCGGCAACCAACTGCGGGAAAAAAGCTACGAAGGTGAAAAACGCAATAACATCGCGAGTTGGTTCCAGGTTTTTTCTGTAAACATCAATGGTATAACTTAATGTCTGGAAGGTATAGAAACTAATACCAACCGGCAATATCACGTTTAATGATCGCGCGTTCATTTGTATGCCAAATTGAGCAAATGCCTCAACAAACGAATCGACAAAGAAGTTATAATATTTAAAGAATCCAAGCAGGCCGATATTAACTATAATACTGACAAACAGCAGAATTTTTCTTTTAACCTTATCATTTGATCCGTTAATCTGCAGTGCTACCGTAAAATCGATAATGGAACTGAATACAATTAATGATAGAAAACGCCAATCCCACCAACCGTAAAAAACGTAGCTGGCAACGAGTACAAAAAAATTCTGCATTTTTAGGTTACGGTTGATAACGAACCAGTAGAGTACAAAAACAATCGGCAGAAATATTACAAACTCAATAGAATTAAAGAGCATACAATAAATTTAAGTTCGGTAAATGTTAGAATCTTTTTTTGTAATTGCAGTTTTCTACGGAAGCAAATCACAATAGTTTGATAAATAAGCCGGCAAATGTAATAATTTGATTCTTGCTTGTATTTCATTTAACATTTCGGAAACAAATCAATGTAATCAATGATTAAAATGGTACCTATCTTGCTGTTCACCATGATCATAATGTTATAAAACCAACCATCGCATGATAAACATTTAATTGCCGTTTGCTCTGAACGGTAAACTAATTCGGGTATTATAAAGAGATTTCTCAACACTTGCAACTAAGTTCAATCCTCGCAATTGTTCAAAGTGATCACAAATTTTCTATCAATTTGCAAAAATTCCTGTCAAATTGAAAGTGGATCAACTTTGCCAAAATCTCAGGATCAGACTTACTTAAAAGCATGTTATTAAAAGGATTGCATTGAAGTCTGCAAAGTTTTAAGTATCGCCTTACGGTTTTCACATTGCGTCTACGCTTTCGGATATAGGGGATTCAAGAGATTGTATTTGTAAAAGACATTAAATCAGTTACTTGTGTCCTTGTTTTTCAGTTGGCATGATTTTTATTAAAGGGAAAGCAAGGTTCTATTTAATCGAGAATTTTCGTTCTTAAGCCAACCAAAAAATAAATTCTCAAGCAAATCCAAGGTTAAATCTAAATACTATTTATTATGAACTACAATGCATACACAGGTAATCGAAAAAGCTTACTATTTAGTTTAAGGTTCTGGGCATTAACGCTGTTACTCGTAATTTTCTATACAACTTTACTGGTAGCCCAGAATATTGTTTACATTGATCCTACTAATTCAGGGGATCCTGATGAAGATGGAACACTTGAACATCCCTACAATTCGTGGTTAGATATCTCATTTACAGATAATACAACCTATTTACAAGCGGCTGGCACTGAGTTTACTCTGGTTAGTACACTCGATATTGATAACGTGGATAATGTTACAATTGGTGCGTATGGTGATGGACCAAGGCCAATTATTCATTCCAATCCATCCACGAATGCTGCTATGGTAAGAGTTGCCAGGGCATCCAATACTGTTGTTGATGGTCTTGCCCTAATTGGTAATTTAGCCAATAGTCCTGATGGTGGGGTATTTGTAAGCGGACACTGGTCTTCCGGTGGTGCACCTACGCTTAATACTACAATCAATA
>Ga0116152_10000216_pt1 | contig 47219 bp, 35 predicted proteins | sample AD_UKC119_MetaG_FD_89894 | JGI IMG/M metagenome (GOLD analysis project Ga0116152, IMG submission 89894) | Active sludge microbial communities of municipal wastewater-treating anaerobic digesters from Hong Kong - AD_UKC119_MetaG | ecosystem: Engineered > Bioreactor > Anaerobic > Digestate...
AATCGGCCAGTTCTCGGCCGGCACGGTATAAGTGGCCGCGGCGATTTCCTGTTCGACCATGCCCGGCGGAAATGTCGCCGTGATCTGGCCCGTGAAGGGCTGATCGGAATAGGTTACGACCTGTGGCGGGCACACACCGCGCGGCGAGGCGCCCGGCTGCCCCGGCGACTGCGTGACAAGGGAAGGACGAATCACGACATCAATCTTTGGAAGATCCGTCGTGTCAACACGCAGCGCCGGCGTCGAAAATCGACCCGCCGGCGCATCCGCCTCATCGGCGCCGACATTCGCCGTCATGATGAGCCCGCTGAAGACCGCCGCGACCCAACAGACGCTGCCACGCAATCGATACATCTGTACCCCTCCCACCGGGAATCGGATTCTGTTCATTTGAATTGAACACCTCTCGCGGCCGCAACCGGAGTCGTTGCGGATCATGAACGCGCTAACTCAAACCGCTCGCAATCGATTATCTGACGTCGTCGCGCCGAAATCAACTAATTGAGGTGTAAATTGTTCTGCGACACACGGTTATGGAACCGGTATCGGGTCGCTACAGGATGCCTGCGCCGAAATCGTCCGAGTCCACGCCGGATGTCGCGCCGCACGATCCGCCACTGTCGGGCTCCAGACGCTCCACATCCGTCTCGCTGTCGACATCCGTCTGTCGTTGGCGCCCACCGCCACGATTGCGTCCGTTTGTGTCCGCCTTCGCCGCATCCTCCACGCGCGGGGAGGTCTTTGCGGGCGCCGGCGTCCAATCCAGTCCCGCGGCAAAATCGTCGTCGTCCTTCGCCGGCGGCGACGTGACTTCCGGCGCCGGTCGTCGTTTCTCGCGTCGCGCCGGTTCCGCGGACTCAGCGACGCCACGATGCCCCGTGGCCTGGTCGCCGGGCCGCTTTCTGTCAGACGGCGCTTCGGCCGCCGCTGACTGGCGCGGTCCGCGGGACTTCGAACGCGGCGATTCACGCTCGTCCTGTCGCGAGTCACGCTGATGGGACGGCGGCGGGTCTCGATCCGTCTTCGGCTTTCGCAATTCCGCAATCAGGTCGTCAAAGCCGGCAAAGTCCTCGTCGTGATCGTCGATATCATCGGTTTCGTCGAAGTAGCCCGGCTCCTGCGAGAGTGTGAGTTCCTCGTTGAAGGCCTCGATGACGGCCTCCTGGATCATCTCTCGGGATTCGACGTTGATCGGATGCGCGACGTCGGCGTAGAGCTTGACGCGCCCCTCGGCGTCTCTCGGCGCCCGATTCGGATTCAGCCTCGCGCCGCATTCATTGCAGAATTTCGCCCGAAGATGGTTCTTCTCTCCGCACTTCGAACAATGATCCGACATTTTTCGAGATGGCATGGCGACGAACGGTCCCTCATCGCCGTCAATCACCTTCAGGTCGCGAATCACGAAGGCGTCGTCAATCGTCACGCTGCAGAACGCCCGGAGACGTTCGCTGTCCTCCCCGACCATTTTGACCCTTACTTCGGTAATCCTCATACGTCGCCTCCGCGATATCCATCCAGGGGTGCAAATCAAGCCAGCAAAAAGCAGAGAACCGCCGATTGTATCAGATTTGGATCGCCTTCGTATTCGTCATTATGCGATGCACGCGCACCAGCGCGCCGCCCGCCACGGGCGTCGCCGCGTCCGCCCAGGCGCGGGCGCCAACTTCATCGTCAAACAGAGCGAACATCGCGGCGCCGCTGCCCGTGACGCGAACGGGCCGTCCTTCCAGACCGTCAAGTCGATCGTGCAGGCGTCTGAGCGCCGGCTCAACTTCGAATGCGGCCTGCTCGAGGTCGTTGAATAACTGCGGCGCGATCCGCTCACACGACATCGGTCCTCGTTCCCACGGCCGCGGCGCCGCGGGTGACGTACCGGATCGAGCGTGCGCCGCGTAGACCTCCGCCGTCGAAACATGCAGAGGCGGACAGATCAGCGCCACAAATCCCTCCATTGCGCGATCCAGCGGCTCGATCAACTCTCCTCGGCCACGCATGACAAGTTGACCGCCATGGAAGAACAGCGGCACATCCGAGCCGATTCCGGCGCCGATCGCCGCGAGTTTGTCCCGCCCAAGTCCCAAACCCCAAAGATGGCTCAGGCCGATCAGGCAGGCCGCGGCGTCGGACGACCCGCCTCCCAGACCGGCGCCGGCGGGAATCCGCTTGTGAAGCCGAATCACGGCGCCGGCGTTCACGCCCGCCTCCTGCGCCAGCGCGTGCGCCGCGCGATGGACGAGGTTCCGATCGTCTGTCGGAACGGCCTCATCGTTGTCGACTTCGAGCCGGAACGATGTGGATCGTTCGATCCGGAGTTCGTCGTGGCAATCGACGAAAGCGACCCATGATTCCAGATCGTGGAATCCATCCGGCCGTCGACCAGTAACAGACAGTGTCAGATTGATCTTTGCCGGCGCTCGGACCTGCAATGTGTCATCGGACAACGCCGTCATGAGTTCACCATCCGGACTTCGGCGCGCGACACGTCGCTCAGCGGCCCGCGGGACCATCGTCGTCAGGCGCCGGCGTCCGGCGACGCCGGCGGTCCCGCCACTTCGTGGGACGACTCCGGCTTGACGCCCGACAGACGCTCGATGGCGATAGTCGCGACGAATCCCGCGAGCAGCATCCCACCGCCAATGGCCCAGTCGCCCGCTGTCGTCGGCGCCTTGGAGATCGCCAATGTGACCGCGGAGCCGATGACGATGCCGAGAAGACAACCGATCGTCGGTTTCTCATGCGTCTTGAGCAGCCACTTCAGAATGTTCGTGACGAGCACGAGACTGATGACGACGCCGATTCCGACGGGGAGAATGATCCTGAAGGCGTTGATATCGCCGGCCTTCCCAAAACTCAGGATGTAGGACTTGCCGAGGGAAATCGCCGACAGAATCTGCTCGTAGCGCCCGAGGATCAGGAGCATATAGGCCCCGGAGATTCCGGGCAGCACCATCGCGCTCATCCCGAGAACACCCGCGACGAGATCGCGACTGTAATTGACCTTCAGCTCATATTCGCCGCGTTCGATCATCGCCTTGCGCGCGGCTTTTTCCTCATCCGACGGCCGGTCCACTTCGCCTCCGGCAAACTGGATGGCGAACATCAGGGCGATTCCGGCGATCATCGCGACAACTGTCGTGCCCCGCCACGGCGTCGCCATCTTCAGCAGCAGCGGCGCGCCGCCCAATGTCATTCCGATGAAGAGACCGTACATGATGACAGGCTGCGTCGTGACCAGGCTGGACAACGTCCCTGACAATCCGACGATGGCGCAGGCGGCGGCCGCGCCGATGATTCCGAGCAGCAGCAGCGAACGACGGCTGAACTTCAGACGCGTCAGATTCGCCACGGAGGCGATGAACTCCTCGTAAAGCCCCATGATCAGGATCATGGTGCCGCCACTGATGCCCGGCACGAGGTTGGCCAGCCCCATCAGGATTCCGGCGACACCACAACGGGCAACGGGAAGCGACGCGGACGAGTCCTGCGGCGCATGTTCAACAGCCTCCGCCTTTTGATTCATGGTCGGGAATTGATCTCGAATTCGGGGTTTTTGTCAATACGCCGCCGCTGCGCCCAGGACTACGCGGGCGCCAGCACGTCGTCTCGCCGCTCATAGGCCCGTCCACATCGCGGACAGGTTGTTTCCGACGCCACTTCGCCCAGGCGCTCACCGCACTCGCACGCCCAGCCAACCCGCTTTGCGGGGACACCCATCATCAGGGCGTAATCCGGCACATCCTTCGAGACGACGGCGCCGGCCGCGACGAATGCGTGCCGACCAATCGTGGTTCCACAGACGATCGTCGCGTTCGCGCCAATCGACGCCCCTTCGCGCACCAATGTTCGAACGTAATGCGCGCCGCCTCGTTGCGGGTACCTGCATCTCGGATCGAGGATATTCGTGAAGGTCATTGACGGACCGCAGAAGACATAGTCCTCCAGCTCGACGCCCTCATAGATCGACACGTTGTTCTGCACTTTGACATGATCGCCGATCCGCACGTTGTTCCCGACGTTGACGTTCTGGCCGAACGAGCAGTTCCGGCCGATGACGGCGCCGCTCTGAATGTGCGAGAAGTGCCAGATCTTCGTTCCCTCGCCGATCGTGACGCCGTCATCGACAACGCTCGTCGGATGCGCGAAGTACGTCGATGCGCCCTCAGTCGCGGCGCCGCCCGCGGCGTCGTCCCTGCCAAGAAGACTCGCTGTCGCACGCTCCAGAATATCCATGACCGCCACGCCCTGTTCTCCGCTGGCAATCTCGATGGCGCCGCCGTCGAGTCGATCGGCGAAGTACGCCAGTTCCTCCGTCAGGGGGAGTCGGCCCTCGCACGCCACGACCTCTGTGGGTCCCTGGCGAGGAATCGGCTCGCCGCGCACCCAGTCGATGCCCTTTTCGTAGAAATGGACTTCCTTGCGGGGCGACGCGTCCTCAAACGAGAGCATCCCCTTCGATCCGATGACGACAAGGCGATGCTCTTTGAACGGATGCAGCCAGCTGACGAATATGTGCCCAACGACATTGTCGGGATAGGTCAGGACTGTCATCGTCGTGTCATGAATGCCGGGCTGCACAAACGCCCCGCCGCGCGACTCGACACGAATCGGCGCCTGATCCAGCAGGTACTGGAAGATCGAAATATCGTGGGGCGCGAAGCTCCACAGGATATTCTCCTCCGTCCGCACGGTTCCGAGATTGAGCCGATTGCTGTAGAGGTACTGGATGCGTCCGACCTTGTCGGCGTCGATCATCTCGCGAATCCTGCGAATCGCGGGATGGAAGAGCAGGACATGGCCGACCATCAGGGGAACGCCGCGCGATCCGGCCAGCGACACAAGTTCCCGCGCATCACGTGATCGCAGCGTCAGCGGCTTCTCGACGAGAACGGGACGCCCGGCTTCGATGATCTGTCTGGCGATGTCGTAGTGCGTTTCCGCCGGCGTGGCGACGGTATAGCCGTCGAATCCCGACTGAATGGCGGCGTCGACCGATTCAAAGGCAAGCGCCTGCGGGAATTTGGCGGCGATCTCCGCCCGTCGCTCGGCGACTGGCTCGACAAACCCGCCAAGGCGTCCGAGTTCCGACAGGGTGCGGATGTGGGCGCCGCCCCAACGCCCCGCTCCGATGACGCAAATTCGCTTCGCCATGTATCTCTCAATCAGAGGCGGCGGCGCTCGATCACCACCGTACGCGTCACAATTCCATTCGAGACCGTCGAGATCCGGACGATCCGTACGTCGACCGCGCCAACGGACATTCGCTCGAAGTCGCCGCCAGCCCACTGCGCCTAAACGACGATTCTACGAGAAGTTCCGTCGAATTGCGCGAGCCCATTTCTCGCAGGCTTCTGACTCGGGCGCGTGATCGGCCCATTATTGCGGAGATTGGAGGTCCGACCGCTGCACGAAGGCTAACATTCCCTTAACAGTCGCCTTGTGATTTGTCACGGAATCTTTACGCAATCCTGACGTGCAATCGGTTCCGCGAAGCGTCATCATTCGCAGGCGAGGGGTAAGAAGCTCAATTCACAACACCCTTTGGCCGCCGATTCCCAATCCCACCACACCCAAACAACACCACTCGGCGGCCCCTTTCTGCGCCGAGTGTATTCGGGGCGGTCCTCGCGGCCCTAGATGGCGCGAGCAATCGTGTACCAATCCCAAAGCGGTGGCTTACCCGCGAAGGCGCCCCAGCCCAGCCTGGACATGTAGGACCAGGGATAGCGAAGCTCCTCAAGGACCTCGACCCGCAATCGCGACTGTTCGCAGAGGCGTTCTATTTCCTGACGGCTGAACAGCTTGAGCGTATATCCCGTCGCATCCACGTGTACGCCGTTGCGAAGAAGGCGTTCGTTTCGGGCCTCGGGCGGGTCGCCCGCCCTGCGTTCGAGATCATGCAGGTAGGACAGTGACTCCACGGCGGGCCAGACGCAGTAGAACAGACCGCCGGGGCGGATCGATCTCGCCATCTCTCGGAACATGCGCGTGGCGTCACGCGTATTCGAAGCGCAGATCGAGTTGATCGACGTCGCCGCGTCCACGCAACCACGAATGGACGAAAGGTCTCGCAGTTCGCCTCGCACGAGGAGCGTCTCTTTCTCATTCGATGGCGATCCGAGGGTCGCGTCGCTGGCTTTGCAAACGCGCTCGTACCCGACTCGTGCGCTGCAGCGGCGGACCCAGACACGGCGGCGCGTCAGCCGCTCGGCCGCCAGCGCAAGCATCTTCGGCGCGAAGTCGATTCCCACGCTCAGGGGGACACTCCCGGCCACGCATTCCAATGCGTCTCCGGGGCCACAGCCAAAATCCACAAAGACGCGACGGCGGCGTTCGCTGTTCCGCCATTCGGCGATCAGTGTCTTCAAATCGCTTCGCAGCCGAAATCGCACACCCCTGGCGAAGGGCGTGACGGACTCGGCGTGGTAATTCGCGCTGAAGGCGTCCCAGTCCGTCGATCGCTGATGTCCATGTGTCGGCGCCGTCATCATCCCGGCAGTGTGGGCGCGTTGCACTATTTCATCAACGCGCGCTCCCGGCTGACTCACGAATGCGACTACGGCGCGATGACCAGCTTGTCGACGCGGCCGCTCGTCCCCGAAAGCCCCGACTCGCTCGACGAGAGCACATAGATTTCGCCGTCGGCGTCCTGACCGAACGCCAGAACGTATCGACCGAGGCGACTGTCAGTCGTCCCTGAGATCGACAGCTCCCGCGTCGTCCATGTGCTGTCGCTGTTCTCCGTCGCGGCGAAGAGCCTTCCATCGACGGCCAGCCCCTGCGACGTCCACTGGCCGAAAACGTAGTCGCCGCCGAGTTCCGGTACACCGTCGCCGCGATAGACATAGCCGCCGATGATCGAAATGCCGACGGCGTCGCCATTTTCGTCAACCTGCGGCTGCTCGATGATGGGACCGATCAGCGCCGCGCCGCGCGCGTCCGTATCGTCGCACGACGCCGGCGGGTCATTTTTCGCCGCGGCGTCGTAGCAGTGCGCCCCCTCTCGGATGATCCAGCCGTAGTTCCCGCCCGCCTCGACAATGTCGATCTCCTCATACAGATTCTGCCCGACATCGCCGACAAACAGTCGATGGTCGCCACCCATATCAAAGGAAAATCGCCACGGATTGCGAAAGCCCATCGCCCAGATTTCGCCCCGCGCCCCGGAGACCGCGAAGAACGGGTTGTCGGCGGGAATGTTGAATGGCGCCCCAAGGTTGACATTGATGCGAAGGATCTTGCCAAGCGGCGTCGTCAGGGATTGTGCCGTTCCGCCGTCGATCGCCCCGTCGTCGCCGACGAGCCCTGACCCGCCGCCGTCGCCCACGCTGACATAGAGCATCCCGTCCGGTCCGAACGCCAGCTGTCCGCCGTTGTGGTTGGAGGACGGCTTGTTGATATCGAGCAGGACCAACTCACTCGTGGCGTCGGCGACGTTGGCGTCGCCGTCACTGATCCGGAACGCGCTGACCCGCAGTTCCGAATTGAAGCCGGAAGGATCGCCCGCGTCTCGCGGTCCGTTGTAGCAGACGCAGAACCGACCATTGACGGTGAATTCCGGATGCAGCGCCATCGAGAGCAGACCACGTTCATCCCGGGCGTTCAGCGACGCCATTCGATCTCTCAGATCCAGCAGTGGCGTCGACAGGACCGTCCCCGCGGAATTGACAACGTGAATCACGCCGACCTGATCGACCACGAAGCGACGCCCCGTGCCATCGTTCGGAAAGGCGATCCCCACGGGCGACACGAAGCCCTCGGCGATTGTCTGCAACGCGACACCTGACGTGGACGGCGTCTGGGATCGATCACGAACGACACACTGCATCGCCGCTAGCAGGGGCGCCAGACCAATCGTAGCCAGCGCGATGACCAGCCGTCGATTGGTTCGCCGGCGTTGAGCATGATTCGCCAAGATTTCGACTCCGGGATCCGTTGCGAGGTCCAGCCTGTGACGCGGAGGCCCGGCGAACGCACGGCGGGCCGCTCTCACTATATAACATCCTCAACGAAGATGTCGGCGGAACGGACTTCGAATTCGGAGCGATTCAGAATCGGAAGGCGGCTAGTCCTCGAAGAAGAACGGCTCGCGGTCCTTTCTCTCGGGCCAAACCTGATTCATGGTCGCCGAGTCGTAAAGTCGGCCGTTGATCATCGTAAAGTGGACGCTGTCCGTGTTCCGGATGTTCTCCAGCGGGTTCTCATCCATGACAACGAGGTCGGCGAGCTTGCCCTGTTCGATCGAACCGATGTCGTCGTCGAGGCCGAGGTAGTGGGCCGGGTTCATCGTGCCGCATCGCAGGACCTCCAAGGGTGTCATGCCGCCCTGGGCGAGCATCCACAATTCCCAGTGATGCGCCAGCCCGGCCAGCTGGCCGTGAGCCCCGAGGTTCACTCGCACGCCGCGATCGAGCAGCTTCTTGCAGACTCTGGCGTTGTTGATGTGATTCACCTCATTGTCCGGGACCTTCCGCCGCCGACGCGATCGCGGATCGATGACAAAGCGCGGCGTAAACGTGAGCAGCCGCTCATGCTCCCACACATTTGACGTCTGGTACCAGTAGTGCTCGCCGGAGAGTCCGCCATACGCGACAGTCAGCGTCGGCGTGTAACCGACCTGCGACGCGCCCCACAACTGCAGCACGTCCTCGAAGGCGTCCGCAACAGGAATCGAATGCTCAACGCCCGTGTGGCCATCGACGACCATCGTGAGGTTGTGTTCCAGAAGGGAGCCGCCTTCGGGCACGACCATCATGTCCAGCTCGCGCGCCGCCGCGAGGACCTGCTGGCGCTGCTCTCGGCGCGGCTGGTTGTAACTCTTCACGCTGATCGCGCCCGCCGCCTTCATTCGTCGCAGGTGTGACCTGGCGTCGTCCAGCGAATCGATCTCCGCCTTGAAGGGGGCCTGCGCGCCGTAAAGAATCGTCCCTGTGGAAAAAATGCGCGGCGCGACGATCTCGCCGGCGCGCTGCATCTCACTCGCTGAGAAGATCGCGTGCGTGTCGTGCGACGGATCGTGCGTCGTCGTCACGCCGAAGGCCAGCTTGCAGTAGTGAGTCCAGTTCTGTTGCGGGTGAATTCCCTGTGTCGCGTAGGGACCATGATCGTGGACGTCGACCAGCCCCGGGATAATTGTCTTGCCCGTAACATCCACGACGTTGGCATAGCCGGGAATATCCACGGCGTCCGCCGGTCCGACCTCCATGATTCGATTGTTCTTCACGATGATCGTTCCGTTCTCGATGACATCGTCGCCGCGCATCGTGATGATTCGCGCGCCGCGCAGTGCGATCACGCCATCGGGTCGATCGGCGTCGACCGTCGGAGCTATGTCGACGCCTGTCTCAGGCGGGTCGGGCAGCTTTTCGGGGGCGCCGTCCAGAAACGCGAACGCGTCCCTGAGATCGACATGGAAGAGCTGACCGCCATGCGACCAGTAGAGCCGATCGCCCTTCGCCGAAAACTGGATAAACTCCCCGGCGTCGCGGGACGCTTTCGCGACGGGGATGGACTTCATCTTCGGGCCCACGCTGATCGCCTTGCCCGTCGCCGGAAACGGCGTGATGCTCACATTGAATCGATGCGTGAAGGCGAGCCACTTGCCATCATGGGACAGGCTGAACGCAACGACGTTCTCGCCCGTCGCCACGTCGCGTTCATCGCTTCCATCGAGATCGACGCCGACCAGTTTGCCCTCATCCTTCCCGCCATCGCCCGATGATGTGTAGAAGTAGACACGATCGGACTCGGCGCCGAACTGCGGATCCGAACCCCGCTTCGACACAAGCATTGGCTCGCCGCCGCCGAATGGAATGGCGTAGAGCCCACGATCCTGGGACCAGAGCGGCGAACGCAGGTATCCGCCACTGGCGCGGCGATACACAATCGTCTTCCCATCGGGCGACACCGCGGGCTCGACGTAGTGGCCCGGTCGCTTCGTCACGACGCGACTCGCGCCGCCGTCGATTGATACGACGCGGATATCACCCAGCGTCCTGTCGTTCCACGTTGTGTAGACGACGTATCGGCCGTCACGCGTCAGGCTGGGATACAGCTCGAAATGGTCCGTCTGCGTTGTCAGCCGTCGCGGTTCGCCATCGGGCAGCGACCTGACCCACAGGTGGCCAAGCGCCTGATAGACAACGCGATTTCCGTCCGGCGTCACACACGTCCATCGAAGGATACGCGGATGCACTTTGTCGGGAGCGACTTCCACATGATCTCGCAGGGCGTCTGCAATCTTCCGCGTTCCCTTCACGTGGAAGGGAATCACGCGACACGACTTCGTCTCGACATCGATGCGCCGGATCCTGCCCTTCGCGTAAAAGACAATCGACCTGCTGTCAGGTGTCCACGCGAACGACGGGTACACACCATGAATCGCCCACGTTTCCTGCATGTCGCGCGTCAGGTCATCGTAGATGGGCCACTCTTTCCCGGATTCGATGTCCTTGAGAAAAAGCGTGGACTGATAGCGCACACGGCGGACAAACGCAATGCGTTTTCCATCGGGCGACGGCGTGGGCCGCACGGCGCCGCCGGGACCGCCGATGTACTTCTCGACGTCGCCCGTCTCCCGGTCGACGCGAAACACGGCGTAGATCTCGGTGTTCGGATCCTTGCTGTATTCGAAGTTACCGCCCGACGTCGCGTCGCGGCTGTAGTAGAGGTATCTGCCGTCCGGCGAGAAGATCGGCTCATTCACGTCCTTCTGCTCGTTCGGCTTCTCGGTCATCTGCAGACCGTCGCCGCCCGTCACATGGTAGAGCCACATCTCGCCGGAGCCGAGCGAACGTCGGGACGTGAAGTGCTTCCGCGCGACGATGTACTGACCGTCGGGCGCCCACGCCGGCGCATTGAGCAGGCGGAAGGACTCCTTCGTCACCTGCTTCGGCTCTGCGCCGTCGGCGTTCATCACCCAGATGTTGTCGCCTCCCGCGCGATCGCTTGTGAAGGCAATCTGTTTGCCGTCGGGGCTGAACCGAGGCTGCATGTCCCAGGCAATGCCCGATGTGACGGCCATCGCCTCGCCCCCCTCATTCGGCAGCGTGTAGATATCACCGAGCAGGTCGAAGGCGATCGTTTTGCCGTCGGGGCTGAGATCAATGTTCATCCACGTGCCTTCATCCACGTCGATGTCGATGTCGTGATAGGGATACGGGGGATGATTGACGTCCCACTTCTCGTCCGTCTTCTCCTTGTCCGACGCGGGCTCCGGCTCGACAGTGGCGTCCTTTGCATCGTCGCCGGCGGATTCGCCGCCGCCCGGAAGCATCGGATGACAGGCGCCCGGGCCGCAGCAGGGCCGATCGGCGACGACGGAAGGGTTATGGGTGAAGAGACAGAGAAAGGAAATGGCCGTAACGGCGAGCAATCGACGCATGAGGTACCCCTACCGGATTCAACCTGGAAAAGCGTCCCGTTCCCGCCATCTGCGGGTTTCGGGCGCGCGGATCTCCACGCATTCTATCGGAATCCGCGGAGGAGCCTAACGTGTAACGCGATGATCAGCGTCGCCCGGGGGGGGCCGGGCGGGCCCTGGGCGGACCGCCGACTCGTGACGATCAGACGTCGCCTGGCGTCGCCAGCACGATTTCGATGAAAGGATCGGCCATTTCGTCGTGCGGTACGACGGATCGATATGCGCCAAATGTTGTACGCGCGGCCTCGCGCTGATTGGAGAAATACTGAACGAATCCGAGCAGGAACAAGGCGTCAGCGTTCTCGGGATTCTGCGTCACAAACGCGTCGAGTCGGCTCCGATGCTGTATCGCGTCTTCGAGATCGCCATACACATCCTGAAGGCGAAATTCCGATTTCGCCAGTTCCGGCGAATGCGAAACGCCCTGCCGGACGGCGTGTGCGGCGTCGCCGAACGCCCCCAGCGCATAGTCGGACAGCCCCAGGGCAATTCGAACACCGGCGGCGTCGCCCGCCACGTCCAGCGCCACGCGATATTCATCCCGCGCCTGCTCATATTCGCCGTGCTCAAACGCCTTGTCGCCACGACCGATCGCAATCCCAGCCGCCGTGGCGCGATTGAGATCCTCGCGCGTCAGCGTCGGCGCGATTGGCGCCGCGGGCCCCGCCACCGTCTTCGCAAAGGTCTCCGGCGTCATGGACGGCTTTTCGCGCTCCCGCACCGCCTGCTCGCTCCGATCATCGCCCGTGGCTGATGTGGACGTCGGCGTTGTGTCCGCCACGGCGATTGAATCGTGGCGCTCCGGTCTCTGAACGATGTCAGGCGCCGGCGTCGGCGACTCCGTTCGGCGCTTCTCGTTCGTCGTGGCGGATGCGTCCACATGAGTCGACGAAATTGACACTTCCGGCGCTGAAGTCGCGTCAAGGACCAGCGTCTTTGAATTCGACGGCGCCGAAACTGCAACTTGTGGCCTGAACTGTTCGGAAGGTGTATCCGCCACATGATCCGCAGCCGTCGACGGCCCTGGAGTTGCGATTGGCGCCGCCACCATCGGCGTCGGCGTTAATCGTGTGGGAGGCGCGCTCACGGGCGCCGGCTCGATCTCGTCAAATCGAGTTCGAAAATGGGATGGCGCGGCGCCGATTGGTTCGATGGCGTCCACGGCCAGCCCCGCCGCGGCGCGGTTCCGGATGATTCGCGCCGCCCATTCGTCTGTCCACATCGGGACGTCCTCAAGCGATACGCGACCCGACGCGTCCGCCACTGGCAGGCCTACGTCGGCGCCCGCGATCGGGGCATAGATCGGTCCTCGATAGTTCACGAAGTCATCGGGAGAACGATAGAGATAGCCGCCAAACTCTCCGGCGGGCGTTGCATTGGACGAGCGATAGGCGTATCCGCCCCACGGATAGACCGCAGTTGTCGGCGCGTATCCAACGCTCGTCGCGTCGTGTGCCATTCGGGGCGCAGCGTACCCCGCGACTTGTGCGGTGGCGCCACGGGCGATGAAGAGTATTGAGGCGACCGCCACGATCAGGCGTGTGTGGCGGGAGACGATTCGGCGACGCATCTGCGGGTCCTCCAACCCCATGATACCCGCCGACGCCGTTCGGGTTCAAAAGTCGCCGTTTTTTCGGCGCAGCTTACCTATTTCAACATCTGTGCGCGAACCGAGTTTGCCGCAAATCGGAAGTCGAACCGTCGCGCCCTGCGAATCGCCCCGACGCCCCGGGCCTGGCGTTGCCCGGGATTCGACGCCCGGATGACAAACTCGGAAAACACTTGAAATCCGGCTGACGCGTGTCCATTCTACACCCATGACTCGCGGGGCGGTCCTGTTCAGGACCCTCCTGCATCTCGGCCAGGTCTCGCGAGTCGCGCCTCGCCAAGCGCAAAAGGAGTTCCCCCCATGATCATGAGATTCCCCGTCCTCGCCCTCGGTCTGTCGATCCTGTCGCTTTCGGCGGCGTGCGATCAGAAGGCGCTGACCCAGTTCCAGAACGACTTTCAGAACCTGATCGAAGATCCCCTCGACACAAGTCCGTATCCTGTCGTCATCGGCGGCGATGACGCGAACGTGTTCTATGCAACGAACCTCGCCGACATCCCCTTCAGGATCGATGGCCACAGGGACAGCTACATCATTCCTGGACTGCTCGGCCCCAGCAATGTCTACGAATTCCAGAAGAACCGTCCGGATCTGATTCGACCGCTCGCGCCATCGGCGACGGGCTTCATCCAGCGACTGGTGACAGACGGGCGATTCGTGGCCTACGTCAATGTCGGTTGGGACGGCGAGCGCATTACGCTGGACAGCGTCTCCGTCGAAGACCTTTCCGCCGGGCTACTGGGCGCGACGCCGAAAACGGTCGTGGATGTCAGTGACAATGACGCTCAGTTCATCCTTCCCGATCTGAAGATTGACGCCGGCCGACTGGCCGTCATCCTGGCGGACACGCGAACTGACATCACAAGCGTTCGCATTGTCGACCTCTTCGGCGGCAGCGCCGACGTTGAGTTTGAAGTCGGGTCCAACCTGGTCGCCGCCGACTTAAGCGCCAGTCGATTCGCATACGCCGCCTACCTCGACGACGGATTCGTCGTCGTCCTGCGCGATATCGCGACAGGCGACGCCGTTGTCCTGCCTGAAGGCGACATCGGCGCGGGTCCCTTCGTGTCCGACCTGTACCTCACGGCGAACAGCGTCGTCTGGTCGCAATACGTCTCGTCCGACCTGCGGCGCGTGACGCGATACGACATCCCTACGGAACAGACGCGCGTGATCTCGGAAGGTGTCCTCGGTCGACTCGCCGGCGCCACAGACGACTTCCTGCTGACGGAGGAGTTCATTGATCGCTCAGCGGAAGACAAGCCCGCCAAGTATCGCATTCGCCGCATCGATATGAACGGCGCCACGAAACAGCTCGCCGAATTCAAGGCGGTCGGCCTCGCCGGCCAGGCCCGCGTCGTCGGCAATCGCGCCATCTGGGTGAACCCGGAACGTAAGATCGTGATTGCGCCGTTCGACAATCGCGATCGCACGGCGTTCAAGCCGTATTAGTCCCGCAGCTCAGTCGGGTGGGCGCCTCCCGCATAAGTATGGTCGCCGCCCGGCCGCCAGACGGCCCCAGGTACGCCGGCGGAATTCACGATCACACGAGAATGAGCGGGAAGCGCCCACCTTGCTCGCGATGACCCAATTGGCGCCCTTCGTACAGCCCTGTTCCGGTGTCGCTTTGATCGGGCTCGCGAATTTGTACAATGCTCGAATGCCCGATCCACACTCACGTGAGCATCTCGAATCAATCATCAGTCGTCTGCTCAAGGGCGAACTGCCGGAGATACGCCTGCCGGATAGCGCGGCGTCCGCCCCCATTTGTGTTCGCCCTCTGAAGACGACGGGCGGCGCCCGTCCCGATGGTCTCCGCGAGGACGTCACGATCGATCCGGGGTTCAGTTTCGCCGTGTCCGAGGGCCTGATCGAGGTGGATCGCGCACAGCTCGACGAGGCGCAATTCGAACGGGTCCATCGCATCCTGTGGGAGGCCGGCACGGACGACTGGATGGACTATTCGCATATCCATCAGTTCGACGCTGAGGGCGTCCCGGGGAATGCGACTGTCGCCCTGTCGTTCAGCAGCGCCGGCAAGGCGGCAAATGTGCTTGTCAAGGTGTTGGCGGCATTGTCGTCGTCGCGATAAAAATGTCGAAACTCACTTCCGGCGCCTTGCGGCGAAATCGGTCGTTCAACTACGATCAGGATCAGATCGGGCGCCCACCTCAACGAGTCACTGTCGGCGCTCCGACGGCCAACCGGAGGCTCGCACCATGTCCGTTCGCAAAGCGATTACACTTGTTGAAACGCTGCTTCTGATCATCGTGATCCTTCTGGTTCTTCTGCTTCTCCAGACCAACATGGGGGCGTGCAACGCTGACAACCTGAACGCCGTCTGCGCGTCGCATCTGCGCAGTATCGGACAGGCCATGTACATCTACGCGCAGGACGATCCGCAGGTCTTCCCGGCGTTCGCCTATCCGTCCGTTCTCGGGGACATGCAGATCTTCGATCCGATCGACCGCGTCACACCGCCGGAACCGGGGGATGTTCCATCGCCGACGGTCGACATGTGGGCTGTCGTCCGGGCGCAGAACACCACGCCGAGCCTGTTCATCTGCCCGTGGACGGACGATGAACCTGATCCGGCCCTGTGGACACCGGATTACTACGACTTTCTCTCCGCGCAGAACCTCAGCTACGCGTATCAGTATCAACACGATCCGGATCGGCGGATCATCGGCACGAGCAGTGAACCGAGTTTCCCGCTCATGGCCGACGCCAACCCGTATATCAAGGGCGGCGTGACGGCCGATGTGTACGACGATCGTCTTTCCCCCGACCAGGGCAACAGCGCCAATCATCGCCTGCGGCGCCGCGGTCAGAATGTGCTGCGTCAGAATGGAAGCGTCGAGCTCATGATGAATCCGGGCGCGGGTCTCTATGGCGAAGTCGCGCCGGAACTGGGTGGGTTCGGATTCGACAACATCTATACGACCTGGCAGTACTCGCCACCGACGGTGTTCATCGACCCCGGCATGGACGCCCCGACGTCGACGATGTGCAACCTCGGCGGCCGCTCGGACGCGTGCCTCGTGCCGTAACGCCGTATCGTGGGCGCTGTCGAATGAATACCCGATGCCGCGTCTCGCCGTAGGGTGGGCGCCTCCCGCAGAGGAAGCGACGCCGCCCGGCGCTCCATTGGATTCAGATCCGCCATCTGTTTTGACGATAACGCGAACGCAAGCGGGAGGCGCCCACCATACCCGCCTCCGTCGTTCAAATCCGCATCGGCCAGAAAGGACGACGACACGCCAATGGCGCGAAACAAGTACCTGATTCGATATTGGATTCATTTCGGATGTCCGGACAGGACAAACGTTGCGGCCCCAATCCAGAAACACTACGGTGTGACGGCCTACAGCGAAGAGGACGCGATATCCATTCTTCGCTCGGAAGTGTTCTGTGAGGCGCCGATGCCCCCTATCGTTGAAATTCGACCCAATGTCGATGTTTCCACACTGGACAGCGGCCACGTATTGCCAAACATTGGCGATGTGACAAGACGTGGCGTGTGGTGGCCGAGCCTCAATCTATGACATTTCCAGTTTGGAAGCTGGACAATAACCAATTGTAGTGTGGGCGCCTCCCGCAGACGCGGCGACACCGCCCGGCGCCCCACTGAACTCAGCCATGCCATGCAGTTGTCACAATATCAGGAGATTCTGCGGGAGGCGCCCACCCTACTCCCTGTAGTTTCAATCAAGCTCAGAACTTGCGCCACCGCTGAAAGAGCCATCCTTCGCATCGACACGGAATGGCGCCCACGTGTTGCCAGGCGCGTTCCAACAATCACCCACTACAAACCGCCCATCCGTTGCGATGTTTCTCAATCCATCCCACGATAGACTTGGCGTCCGCTATCTTCGACCGCCAACGCCGTAGGCTTCGAGCCTCGTGAAATCGTAGAGAACAGTTACGCCTGCAACCGGAACCTGCACAACTCCCATGACGGGGATCAGGTTCAAATGATGGAATTCCAGCGGGTCATGCGTATTCACGATGTACGCCTCACCTTGTGCAACGACAAGCACGTGATTCGGCGACGGACAAGAGTAAACGCCTGTATGCGCGTTAGGAGACAGATCGCCCGCGGCGAAGGATCCCACCCATAGTCCACATCCATCTGAATCGGGAGCAATTTCGTAGATTGGTCCCTTCACGTGGCAGTTTGCATGGGCGCCGGGGTAGCAAAAGAGAGGTGTTCCTGAGCCTGGAATCGACTCCAGCGCGACGCATCGATACGCCATGGGGAACGTGTCGTCGATGTCCGATCTTTCAGTTGGCATACGCGCGGCTGAACCTCTGAACAATGCCGTCGTCAGCGCCATAGGGTGGGCGCCTCCCGCAGAGGAAGCGACGCCGCCCGGCGCACATAGTGATTCAACACCGCCAATGAGATCCACGATAACAGGTAAACGTGCGGGAGGCGCCCACCCTACCCGTGCGTCAGCCGTCCTTGCGCGTCCAGTCGTAGGGGATGTCGTTGTCATGCGGATCGGCGCGGAATTCGTCGGGCTGCTTGTAGTTGTAGCACTCGGTCGTCAGGTTGATCACGCAGCTCGTTGTTTCGCCGACGCTCATCCAGCCGTGGTAGATTCCCGGCGGAATCCGCAGCAGGCCCGGGAGATGTTCGCTGAGATAGACCTCGTTGACCTCGCCGAACGTGGGCGATTCCTCGCGGGCGTCGTACAGCGCGATCTTCACAGTCCCCTGCGAGCAGTAGAAATGATCCGTCTGCAGCTTGTGGTAGTGCCACGCCTTCACGACGCCCGGCAGCGTTGTCGTGAAATAGACCTGCCCGAACTTCTCGAACCACGGATCGTCGGCCCGCATGATCTCGCCGAGGCGACCTCGCTCGTCCGGCAGGACGCGGGCGCGCTTCGCGGCGACACCTTCGATGACGCGCTCGATGCCGCGGATCAGGAGGGCTTCGTCGGCAAACACGACTCGTAGTCTGGGGCAGTCCTTCGCCATGGCGGCTTCGATGTCCTTTCGTCGCGTGGGCGACGCCCACAGGGGTTTCGCGATGTCTGAGGCGGCGGCGCCCATCCGGGGGCGGGCTCACTTCGCCGGTCCGCCGCCTAAAGGTACGCCCTCGCCTGCGAATCTCAAGACTCGACCCGGGGATTTCGAGCGGTCGCCGCCCAACTTGACACGCTCCGCCGCGCCGCGAATACTCCCGAATCGAACGTGGGGCCCGGCGAAGCGCCGAACCTCCAACCAACCAGCCTCGCGCCGACGGAGCGGCCCGTTTATCCCGATGCAGACACTCGTTGGCCTAAAAGAAGTCTGGCGCTTCCGCGAAGTCATTAAGAACTTCGTATCACAGGACCTGAAGGTCAAGTATCGCCGGAGCTATCTCGGCTTCTTCTGGTCCCTGCTTAATCCGCTGCTGCAGCTCCTCGTCATCAGCGCCGTCTTCAATGTGATTTTCAAGTTCCAGATCCGGGACTACGCCCTTTACGTCCTCAGCGGCCTGATCCCCTGGACCTTTCTCCAGTCCACCATCATCAACTCGAGCATGAGCATCGTCGGCGCCGAGGGCATGCTCAAGCGGCAGTACTTCCCCAAGCTCGTCTTCCCGCTCAGCATCGTCATGCAGGACCTCGTCACATTCGTCCTGTCGCTGGTTGTCCTGCTCTGCGTGCTCGGCTACTTCATCGGCTTCCGCCTGAGCCCGGCGCTGATCGTGTTGCCCGTCTCCTTCATGTACATGCTGTTCGTCGGACTCGGCGTCGGCGCCGTCGCCGCCGTTCTCACGGTCTATTTCCGGGACGTCCAGCACCTGATTGCCGTCGCCCTCAGCGCCATCTTCTATGTCACGCCGATCATCTACCCGATGGAGGCCAAGAAGACGGTCAGCCCGGACATTCAGCTGCACGAGGCGACCGCCGAGCAGACGGTTGATGTGGGCCCCATCCCGCATGACCTGCGATTCTATTTCAAGCTCAACCCGTTCTATTCCGTCATCGAGATGTTCCATCGGCCGATCTACGATCGCAGCTTTCCGACGATGAAGGAGTTCCTCAGCGCGTCGATCGTGGCCTTCGGTTCCCTCGGCGTCGGTCTCGTCTTCTTCCGTCGGTTTGAGAATCGGCTCATATTCCATTTGTAGCGCAAAGGCGGCATGGGCGACAAGCACATCCATCTCGACGACATCAGCCTGACGTTCCGCGTCCATTCCGCGCGCACGTATTCCATCAAAGAGACGATCGTCAACTACATCGCCCGCCGGAAGTACACGAAGCCCGTCACGATCGTGCAGGCGATCCAGCATCTGACGCTCCACGTGCCGAACGGCCAGCGCCTCGGCATCATCGGAGACAACGGCAGCGGCAAATCGTCACTCCTGAAAGTGATGTCCCGGATTTATCCGCCGACGTCCGGTCGCGTCGATGTCAACGGCTTTCTCGTGCCCCTGCTGGAAGTCGGCATCGGTTTCAACCCGGAGCTCAGCGGCGTCGAGAACATCTTCCTGACGGGCGCCATCATGGGGCTGAATCGCCGCGTCATGGCGACCAAGGTGGACGCGATCTTTGATTTCTGCGAACTGCGGGATTTCGCCGACACGCCGCTGAAGTACTACAGCTCCGGCATGGCGCAGCGTCTGGCGTTCGCCGTGGCAACGGAGGTCGATCCCGAGATTCTCCTGCTCGATGAGATCTTCAGCGCCGGTGACATTCACTGGATGGAACGCGCCCAGCGCCGCATGAAGGCTCTGATCGACCGAACACGGATCCTGGTCCTCGTCTCCCACCAGATGGAGCTGATCGAGCGCTACTGCGATCGCGCCATCTGGATGCGCAAAGGCGAAATCGTCATGGATGGTTCGCCGAGTGACCTCGTCGCCGCCTATCGCGCGACGGCCGAGCAGGCGCCGGAGCCGACGGACAACGACGCCGCGGCCGCCGTATAATCCCGTCCATCAGGGTGAATCGACGTCAGGACGACGCATGAGATCATTGGTATCCACACTGAATCGCCGAGCGGGTCGCTTCAGGCCCATCATGCTTGGGTGCATTCTGGCGACGGCGGGGATCGTCTCCACGGCCATCCTCACGCGCCATCGACAGGACGACCGCGCCACGCCGACGACGACGGCGCCACGGTCGACCGCGGGATTTTCAATTCAGGACGGCGACGCCCTGAACTTCAGCATCCGGCGTGATGACAAGGATGTGTTTATTCTTCAGGAGGGCTATCGCGCCCGCTTCCGCTGCAATCCGCTGAATGACCACTGGGTCGGCACGCGCCGCACGCCGGTCCATCTCGGCTGGTCTCCCTGGGACGCCGGCGACGTCGCCAACGTTCGCGTCGACCATGACACCACGCCGGAGCGCTTTCAGGTCCACATCCATGGCGTCAAACCGCAGATCAACAACGCCCCGTTCACCACGACGATCATCGGCACGCGCGATGTGAAGACGGGCCGAATCGCCTACGGAATTACGTCGGAACTCATGGCGACACCGGCGGAAGTGAAGACATCGCTCGGCGCCGATCGAATCGAGTACATCGATCCGTGGATCGAAGGCGTCTTCTGGCATCAGAGAGACGATCACGATCGCGAACTCTACCAGTCGTTCGTTTTTTTCGACGCTGAAGCGCAGACGCTGACCAGCGCCCCCAAGCTGCACATCTTCCCCTGCCTGCGCGATGGAACCTACGAGACGCTTGTCGCGCCAATGACATCAGGCGCCCTCGCCCTGATCGACGACAAGGAGCCGGGGCTGCGATTTCTGATCGCCGCCCTCTCCGGCAAGGGTTCGCTCGGTATCTGCTGGTGGACGTGGGACCCGCACTTCTACCTCGACCTCAACAGCGCCAACAGTGAAAAGCTGACCTACGCGATGAAGATCGAGGAGATGTCTCCGAAGGCCGGCGCCCGCATGCTCGCCGACGCGACGCCGATCCCGTTCCGCGACGATCCGGATCATCAGTTGCCGACGTTCACGCAGAGCGCCGTCAACCGCTTCGACGACATGATCGACGCCCCCGATGAATGGTGCTGGGAACAGTATTCCCGCGACTGTGAAATCGATCGAACGCTCGGGTACGACGACGACGTATGCCTGACGATCCATGGCGCCGAGAACACGACCACGGCGTGGTACGCGAGAACGATCGGCTACGACTACTTCGATCACGAGCCGCTCGAAGGTGGGCATGTCGCAATCGCACAGGTCCGTACGCGCAGCGTGACTGAAGGCGCGCGGCTTGGGGTATTCTGTTACAACACGCCCGAATCCTGGCTCTACGCGGAGAAGGACGCCGTCGAGATATGGTCCGACAGCGTGAATGGCGACAATGAATGGCGGGAACTCCGCGTGAAGTTCGACGGGACGGGCTACAAGCGATTCAAGATCGTCCTCGAACAGCGCGGCGCGGGGCAGTCCTGGTTCGACAACGTCGAACTGAAGCGCGATCCCTCCGCCGATGGCGCCGGCTGGCATGACGACGTCATCGATTGGCGCGACCTGGATTGGACCGCGCCTCAGGGCATTCCGCTGCGCGCAATGAAATGCAGCCGGCCGAAAATGCGGAGCGATCCGAATCGACTGGTCATGGCCTGGAAAGACTGTCTCGCGGCGGGACCGCGTCTGCTGCTCCCGAAGGGCGAGTACGCGCTTGATCTGATCGCGTCGGGGGACGGATGCGATGATTCGCGGCCGGTCCTGGAAATCCAGATCGCCGATCAGTCGACGGACTGGCCGATCGCGCCGGGCGGGACGAAAAATCACAGTGTCGCCTTTTCGTCGGACGGCGTTTCGCCCGTGCAACTGGCGTTGCGTTTCGCGAACGACGGCGCGTGCGAGGGACCGACCGGCGCCGTCGACATGAACGCCTACGTGCACGGCATGACGTTGCGACGCCTGGACCCGGCCGCGACGCCCCGGCGGTAATCCGACCCTTATTCCGTTGACGCGTTCGCGTCCCAAAGGCAGTCTATTGAAAAACCATGGATCGGGAGGGCGAGCCATGCCCGCAGTTCTTGACGACCAGACGATATACCAGGACATCCGTACGGGGCGCTACGATTTCGCCGACTTCGGCAGCTGCGAGGGCGGATCGATCGACTACTGTTCGCGGCGTTTCGACGCGGCTCGCGGGCTCGGCATCGATATTCTTCAATGCGAAGTGGACAAGATGCGCGCCAGAGGATTTGACGCTCTTTGTGCCGACATCACGACCTTCGATTGTCCGACGGCCAGTTTTCGATTCGTGAGCATGATGGATTTTCTGGAGCACCTTCCGGATTACGAAGTCGTCGCGAAGATCCTCACGACGGCGCGGCGAATCGCAAGGGATTTTCTCTTTATCCGCCATCCATCGTTCGAAGACGAACATTACCTCAACGCCGTCGGTCTGAAGCAGTTCTGGACGGACTGGCCCGGCCCCGGCGGTCACACCGCAAAACTGACGATTGCGGACTTCACGCAGATCTTTTCGAAACTTGGGTTCAATCAGTACGCCATCGCCTATCGATGCCCCGCCCATGATTCGAACGACGATTGTATTCTCCCGCTCGGCGCCCCACCCAATGAGCATCACTACGACGCCGCGCGACATGGTCCCAAGCCGGTGGTCGCCTTTCCACGACCCGTCTACGGCCAGATTGACATCTTCGTCGCGTTGCGGCCGATGCCGAATCCCGAATGGGCGCGGACCATCTTGCAATTCGATTGATACTCTCTGAGAATCCGCCGGGAATCGGACGTAGCGCCCCGCCCATCGCCAGGAGACGTTGGGGGCGTTCTTGACAATCATCGAAACGCCCACCGAATCGAGACATGCCGGATCATCCCAGTTCGAGTCACGAACGGACCGTTGACAGCGGGCGAGGCCTGTTGCTGTTCACGCTGCTCGTCGTGATCGTGACTGTCACAGTGAAACTCTGGCTCGCGTGGGACGTTCGCGCGTCCGCCATGTTCTCCGACGACTACGCCTATCTCAACAAGTCCATCTTCTACATCCATGGCCAATGGGACATGCCGGGGTACATCTTCCAGAATGTCTTTGCCGGCATTCTCTACCCGCTGCTCATTTCCCCCTGGATGCTCTTCGACACACCGGAAGCCCGCATCTTCACTGTCTGGGTGGTCAACGCGCTTCTGTCGGGCGTGACTGTCTGGTTCGGCGCCCTCGCTGTCGGCCGGGCCACGGGCCGACGATTCTGGCCGGCGCCCATCTGCCTGGCGGTCTTCGTTCCGACGTTCCTCTTCAGCTTCGTCGCGATGACGGAGAACCTCGTCTTCCCGCTGCTTGCCTTCTGCGCGTGGCTGGCGGCGGATTTCGACAATACGCTTCGATCTCGCTGGCGCTTCACTGCGCTGTGCGCCGCTGTCGCCGCCCTGCCACTCGTGCGGGCGCCGGGCCTCGCGGCGGGGCTCGCGCTGGCGCTGCTCTGCCTTCCGGAATGCCGCCGTCTCGGCTGGATCAGGGCGATCCTGAGGGCGCTCGCATTGATCGCGGCGACACTGGGGCCCTACCTCCTCCTGATGGGCTTCGCCCCGGCGGTCAACACGCTGTCCGACGCAAAGCGGGAAGACGCCTATGTCGACGCCCTGGGAGACATCCTGGGCGATCCGTGGAAGTGGTGGATCGTTGTTCTCATCACGCTCAGTCAGTTGAAGTACGTCATGATCGCCACGGGAGGGTTCTCGCTCCCCACGTACCTCGCGACGTTTTTTCTGAGGAAGCCTCAGAGCGCACTGGCGCCGCGCCCACAGGTCCGACATCTTCGCAACTTCGTCACGCTGTGCAGCCTCGGTATGCTGGGGATTGCGGAACTGCATATCATTCGGAAGATCCACTTCGAAGTCGGCGGCGCGGATATCATTTTCGGCCGGTACATGGATCCCATCGCGCTGATGATCCTGATCGCCGGCGTCGCGGCGCTGACGACACTTCGTCGCGCCCGACTCCATCGGGCGGGCGTCGTCCTGATCCGGTACGTCGCGCCGCTGGCCCTCGCGCTGTCGATCGGACGCGTCTGGAACGATCCCGAGATTTCGTCGTTCAATCAGACCGGCCTGGCCGGATTCTGCGGACAACCGGACTACCCGCTCGCCAGCGCGCTGATCGGCATGGGGGCGCTGGCCGTGATCTTCCAGCTGCCGACGCGGCGAAAGTGGTTCGCCAGGGCCTGCGTTGTCGCGTTCGCTGGCTGGAGTGTTTTCTCGATCGACCGCGGTCTGAACACCTACGTCCTGCCGCGCGCCGAGCTCATCGCCCGTTCACAGGAAGCCGCCTCGTGGCTGGCCACACACACGGCGAAGGATGTGCGCGTCGGATTCGACAGACGCGTCTTCCGCGACGCGGCGCCGACATGGCGCACGATGGGCCTGCATTACCAGGCCCTGATCTTTGCAATGCATCCGCGCGGATACGGCTTTGTCGGCGACAACGACACACTGCGGCAGTTCGACTACCTCTTCACGTCCGCCAGACGGGCGCCAACACCCAGGCTCCCTGTCGCATGGACCAACGGCGACTACACGCTGTATCGTGTGGTCGAGGGCGTGAGCGTGTACGCCCCGAACGAGAAGTCGCCGCTGGACGCCCCGGCTTCGCCCGACATTCTGCTTGCCGAGAGCGCCGACGCGGCAACGGCGCCGGACCTGGCGACGCCGATCGTCGACCTGCGGGACCTTGTTCGCTCCTGCTGTCCCGCAACGATTCGATTTGACGACTGCGCCGGCAAACCCGCAAAGATCAAGAACAACCCGAAACAACTGACGCTCGCCTGGAAAAACAGCACGGTCTACATGCCGCGACTCCTGCTTTCCCCCGGACGCTACAGCCTCGTCGTCCGCGCCCGCGCCGACGGCTGCGAGGACGATCCGGCTCGCCTCCATGTGTCCGCGGGTGATCTCGCGGATATCGAATGGGCCATCGGACGCGGGGCCGCCTCCTGCTACAGGGCGGAATTCATGCTGGACACAGAGGCCGATGTGACGTTCGAGCTGCATTTCACGAACAACGGTATGTGCGGTCCGCCTGACCGGCAGGTCGACAAGAACATCTACATCGAGTCCATCAATCTGCTCCCGATCATCGGGCCTTCCCCTTTGTTGGACTGATTCACATGCCCAGGCCAACGATCGCATTTCTGCCCAGCCATCCCGCACAGCTCTGGCTGATGCGACCTGTCGCCGAGCGCGTGAGGGCGTTTGCCGATCCGGTCTGGATCGTGCGCGACAAGGATTGTCTGCTGGATCTCGCACGGGCCATGAATCTCGAATTCGATGTCATCTCGGCGGCCCAGCGAAGCCTCCTGAAAAACGCCACAACACTTGCGGCGGACATCATCCGCGCCGGACGCCTTCAGCGCCGTCGACGCATCGACTGCTGGTTTACCAAGTATGGCGCCGCCTGTATCGCGGCGCGGCTGACGGGCCGGCGCAGCGTCGCCTTCAATGATGACGACGCGGATGTCGTCCCGCTCATTGCCGCCACGGCGTATCCCTTCGCCAACACAGTGCTCGCGACGCACGTCACGCGGATGGGCCGTTATGAACGTCGATCACGCCGGTTCAGGGGGAACTTTGAGCTGTTGTATCTGCATCCGGATCGATTTACGCCGGACCGCAATGTCGTGACAGAGGCCGGAATCGACGCCAGGCGCCCGTACATTCTGATACGTCTCAGCGCACTGACGGCGCATCACGATGTCGGCCAGCGCGGCGTTTCGGAGGACATGCTGCGGAAGATCCTTGCGATGGCGGAGGATCGATTCCGCGTGTACATCTCGAGTGAGAAGCCGCTCGCCCCGGAGTTCGAGTCCTTTCGGCTCCCGATTCCGGCGGAGCGCATGCATCACGCCCTGGCGTTCGCGTCCTTGCTCCTGGGTGACAGCCAGACAATGACATCGGAGGCGGCGGTCCTCGGCACGCCGTCGGTCCGGATCAGTTCCTTCGTCGGACGACTCTCCTACCTCGACGAACTCGAACGCTGTGAGCTCTCCTTCGGGTTCGCGCCGGGCAGGGAGGGCGAAGCGTTCGACTGCGTTCGCAGCCTGCTGGCCACGCCGAACAGCGAGGCCACGTTTCAGGCGCGTCGCCTGGCGTTCCTGGAGGCGTGCGGCGATCCTCTGCCCTGGGTCGTTGAACAAATCCGCTCGATCGCGTGCAAAGGGTAACGAGGCGCCATGAGAATCCTCCATTTTGTCAACGCCTATTTCCCTTCGACCGGCGGCACAGTCACGCGCATCCACAACCTCTTTCGCGGCGACAGTCACGAGCACACGTTTGTGATTCCGGTCAGTGAGAAGACCGTTCAGACATCGGGGCGCGACGCGTTCCCCCCGAGCGAGGACATCGACAATCTGCGAATTCGCCGGGTGATCGTTCCGGCGGCGAGCGGGCTGCGTCGCTTTTCACCGAGCTACTATCGCAGCCAGGCGCAGCGCCTGGTGGAAGCCGCGGGCGTCGAACGGCCTGACCTGCTGTACGGTCACAATCCGCTCACCTGCGCGATCGCCAGTCGACACTATCACGGGTCGCGTCCCGACGTTCCATTCATCTACGAAGCGCATGGCATCATGCGCGACTTTTCGAACGTCGGCCCCGGGCATCCACTCAGCGCCATTCGAGATCACCTGACACGTCGGATCCTTGGCGCTGTGGAGCGTGGCGTGTTCGCCCGAGTGGATGTCGCCATCGCCCAGACGCACGCCGCCAAACAACGGATTGCCGAGTTGTATGGACTCTCCGATGACCGGATCGCCGTCATCCACAACGGCGTCGACCTCGATCGATTCTCCGCGGACTTCTGGCGCCACAAACGCGCCGAGATTCGCCAGGCGAGATCGTGGAAAGAGCGACGCGTCGTTTTCTATGCGGGCTACCTCGACGAGGTGAACGGGACCGCGGCCCTGCTCAATATTGCGGCCGCGGCGCCGACAGACGCGGATCGACAACTCAAGTTTGTCTTCGCCGGGAAGGGACCTCGGGAGAACGACGTGCGACGCGCCGCGGCGGCGCATCCCGATCGTATTGAGTTTCTGGGCGCCGTTCCGCACGACGAGATGCCCGGCTACTACGCCGCCATCGACGTGTTCGTCATCCCCCGTCCGCCCTTTCGCCCCGCCGAAACGCTCCTCCCGATGAAGCTGCTCGAGGCGATGGCGATGGAGAAGCTCGTCATCGTCAGCAGCGTGGCGGGAATGACGGATGTCGTCAGGGATGGTGACAATGGCCTCGTCTTCCCGAAAGAGCGCCCCTCGGCGTTGCGCGACGCCCTGCTTCGCATCGGATCGGCCCCCTCCGTCCTGTCGCTCGGGAAGCGTGCGAGAGAGACTGTCCTCGCGCGATTCTCGTGGCCCGAATCGCGCTCACAGCTCGACGCGCTTTACACGCGTATGATGACATCACGCTGAGACGGACGAGTCAGACGGCCCGATCCGGCTCGACGCCGGGCGCCGCCCCAACAAGATTCCTCTCCGAGATATCCAGCGATTTCAGGAGCCTGGCGCGACGCCACTTCAGGGCTTCGGCGTCCGCAATCGTTCGCACGACGGATCGCGGCGCCCGCGCGTCATCGAGCGCGCGGTCAGCGATGACGAGATCAAACTCTCCGACGGGGAGGGGCGCATCGGGGGCCGCATAGCAATGCCGGAGGCCGCGAACGCCCGCCAGCGCCTTCCGGTTCTCGTAATACCAACATGGATCGACATCGACGCAGTCGATCGAATCGAATTGACAGAGCTCGGGATTAAATCGCAGAAACCCGCTGTTGATGACAAGCAGGCGACGCCGCGGCGCCCCCGCGACGATTCGGCCAATCTTCGGGATCCTGAAAAACGAACGCAGGTTTCGTCGCCATTGCCAGGTTCGCAGACCACGAAAAATGTCCATCGCCAGTTTCTTCGGCCAGAGGCGGATCATGTCGGCGCGACGACGACACACGCGGGCCGCCTCATACAGATAGCGCGGATTGCGACGGGCGGTCCCCTTGGCGTGCCACAGGACGGAGTGTGCCTGCATCTGCGAATCGTTGAATCGATCGTCGAGCGGAAACAATCGGATCGCGTCGCGCATTTCGCGATAGATCACCCACAACAACTCCTGGTCGAGCCCCGTTACCGTCCCCGTCTTCTCGACGACCAGCGCAGGATCGCCCCCCCCATTGAGGTAGGCGATCACGCGATCGCGCAGCTCCGCCGTATAGCGGCGCGTCCGCTCGTTGTTGGCGAGTCCCAGGCATCCGTTGTTCACGCGGGCGCCATCCACCTGTGTCGTCGGGCCCGGCAGTTGCTGGAACGGCAGACAGCGAACGACCAGGTCATACGCTGAAAGCATGTCGAAGACGGGCGAGAGATCGCCGCGCAGGAGCGTGTCGGCGTCCACGTACACGAGGGGCTCATCGAATTCTCGAAGGAGATCGTTGAGCGGCAGCGTCATGTAGCAGAATTGATAGCCCCGAAGGTGCTCGGGACGTATCTCGAGCGGCAGGTTGCGGAGGATCAGTCGCGGATGCCAGGAGCGGATCTCCTCTTCATGGCGGCCCGTCCCGTTGATCAGCACGAGGCAGAACGAATGCGTGGGCATGTGTCGGGCAAACGAGCGAATCGCCGGCTGCGTCACACGAAACAGAAAATCGCCTTCGTCACAGACCGTCGCTATCACGATTCAGAGTCGCCCCGTAAGCACCCACGCGTCGATTCACATCCGTCGCGGCGCAATATAGCCTGCGTGGGGAATCGCCGCACGCATGTCTGCGGCATCGGCGGGCGCGGGAATTCCGGGGCGTTCCAAACGGGCGACATATGGCGTTCGGCGTTGTTTTTTGCATAATACCGCTCGCGAACGGCGCCGTGCGCGCCGAGGGAGACGCCCAACGATGGCGAAGCGCCGCAAGCCCGGCATCTCAGTTTTGGTGGCGACGCAGAACGAAGAGGCGACAGTCTCCGCCTGTATTCGCTCCTTTCTCGACTTCGCGGACGAACTGATCGTCGTGGACAACGGCTCAACGGATCGGACGAAGGAGATCGTGCTGGACCTCGTCGCCCGCAGCCCGCGAAAGATCCAGTTTCACGATGCGCCCGACCTTCCCGACCTTCATCACAATCGACAATACGCCTTCGAACGCTCTTCCCACGAGTGGATCCTTCGCGCGGACTCGGACTACATTGCTTATACCTCCGGCAAACGCGACATCATGCGCTTTCGCGACTGGCTGCTGAAGCGCCGTCGCACGCTTCGCCCCGAGGGAATCTACGTACCCCAGGTGAATGTCAGTTGCGACTACTGGCATACGGGCGCCCCGCTCAAACCCGGCGGCATGCAGGGCAACCTCGATCGCTGGTACCTGTCGCCGCCCTGGTCGAAGCCGATGCTTCGCTTCTTCCGGCACTTCCCCGGATTTCGATTCCAGCGTCGAGGACGATGGGAAGGTGTCCGCTTTCAGCCATTGATCCGGCGCGTCGTCTGGCCGGAACCGATCTGGATGCACTGCACGATCAAGCCGGACCTGCACCACTTCTTCCGCTCGGAACGTACCAACTGGCGGGAAAAGGGTGATTTTGAGCGATACCCGACGCTGCAGCGCTACATTGAAGAAGTCGCGATGGAGAAGTACGGCGTGGACGATCTCGACACCGCCGCGTCGATGTACATGTCACGACATGTACTTCCCTATCTCATCCCGTACGATGAAGCGGAGTTCGGTCCCTACCCGGATCTCGTCAGGGACCTGATGGCGCGTGAGCCGCACTATCGCGTCGAATCTCAGAACGGGACTGTGACGCGTCGCCGCGTCGCCGCGGCATGCGGACCGTCGCACGGCGCCGAGATTATTGAGCCCCGACCCACCAACGCCAGCGGGAGCGCCATCTGATGCCATCAAACGCCGCGTTCTATCTGCGCGTTGCGCGCCAACTCAGCCTGAAGTCGAATCGCCACCTCGGACCGCTGCTGGACGCCGACCTGCGCCGCTGGCGGGATCTGCGCCGCCAGGCCCTTCCGTTCGAGGCGGATTCGGATGAACAGCATCTGTCGCGCGCGTTCGCCTGGCTGCGCGACGCGAACCAGGCGCTGCGGGGCCGCGGTTTCCCCACGAAATACTCACTCGGCCCCCTCTTCGGTCTGGGGCCTCCCTACCCGGAAACAACGGGATACACGATCTGCACGCTGCTGACGATCCTGCGTCAGAAAGAGCGATTTGCGTTTCTCCCGCTCGACGACGTGAGATCCCTCGCCGAAAAGGCGACGCGATATCTGCTGTCGACACAACTTGAAGGCGGCGCGTTTTCCGGCGGCCACGCCCTCATGAAGAATTTTGGTCGCCCCAGCGTGTTCAATACGGGCCAGATTCTGCTCGGCCTCGCCGACGCGCTGGAGACGGTTTCCGACGCGGGAAGCGAATTGCCGCTCGCCGATCGCGATCGCGCGTCACTCGAGCGATCCGTTCGACGCGCCGCCGACTTCATGTGCGGGCAGATCACAACCGAAGGTGGTTTCGATCCGCAGTTCACCTACCTGAAGTCGAGCAAAGCCTACTACACGCGGGCCGCCTACGGTCTTCTCCGCGCCGGACAGGCGCTGCAGGAACAGCGTTACGTCGATGCGACGCGACGTCACTTCGACTGGGTGGTCAGCCTCCAGCGCCCCGACGGCTGGATCGATCACTGGGGCTTCGACGAGACGTTCGCGGTTCTTCATACGATCGCCTACACGCTGCGGGGCCTGATCGAGGCGGGCGTCGCCCTGAATGACGAACGCTACACGACGACAGTCATGCGCTCGCTGGATTTCCTGGCGACGCTGAGCTGGGCGTCGCCAACGCTGGATCAGGCCGATTCGAACCGCCCCGCCATCCCTCCGGCCTACGTCGCGGCGGATCGACGCGTGGTGCCTGAACTCTGCATCACGGGATTGTCTCAGCTTGCGATCGTACTGAAGAAAGTCAGCCTTGCGACGGACCTGAACCGGGATCGCCGGGACGTTTGGTTTTCGGATATCGTCAACCTGACGAGGCGCTTCCAGCCGAGGGACTTTCGCAATCGACTCATGAACGGTGTAATGCCGGCTTCCTGGCCGCTCGACGGCCGGTACCAGCCAAACGATTTCATCGAGTGGGGCACCAAGTTTTTTATGGATTCGCTGCTGCTGTCAATGGGCGCGCCGGCGGAGAGTATTCGAGGGTAATTCCGGGCGATTTCGCGGGCTCGTTGAACGAAACGATGGGTTGTCGCGAGGCCGCGAATAATCTACGCTGCGCCCATCATGACGCGTACCCGAACAGCAACGCCAGGAGGGCTTGATGGAGTGGAATAAGGACCTTCCCCCGGAAAAGGCGGAGGCGTACAAGAAGTCGCTGCAGCGTGGCGCCGTGGGGCACTACACGGACGAGTCCGAGCAGGCGCCGGTCTGCGCGATGATTGAGTTCAAGGCGGACAATTTCCTTCTGGACGCCGGGTGCGCCAACGGTCGCTTCCTCGCCAACGCCGCCGAAGGGCAGAAGTTTGTCGGGATGGACATTTCCGCCGAAATGCTGAAGCTCGCGCGACGCGACCTTGGCCGCGGGTTCTTCGTCGTCGGCGAACTCGAACACCTGCCGTTCAAGGAGGGTGTTTTTGATACTGTCATCAGCTCGCGCGTCCTGCAGCACATCCACGACCAGCAGCTGGCCATCAACGAACTGGCGCGGGTCGCGAAGCCGGGGGGCGCCGTCATCGTTCTCACGCTGAACACGTGGACGCTGCATTGCCTTTACAAGAACATCCGCATGAGCCGCTTCGTGCATTGGATCGATCGCCCGCTTCGTAAGAAACTCAACAAGCCCAACGCCCTCGGCTGGTCGTTCGCCTACGACAATTACTGCTCCATGCCCGAGCTCACTCGCCTGTTCCGAACGGCGGGCATGCGCGTCACGGGGCGAAAAGGCGGGACGATCGGGGCGCCCTGGTTCTTCAATATTCCCCTGATCATGCGGCCCATGCAGCGCTTCATTCAACCGCCCCTGCGCGCATTCTTCGCCGTCTGTCGGTGGGTGGAGGATCGCGTCGGCGGATGCTTCCCATTCACACACAAGCTCGACAAGATTATTGTCAAAGGCGAGAAATCGTGATCGTCTCCGATCGAGACATACGCGGATCAACCATGTGATGAGCGGGCCGTTGGGAGGGGTAATTCGTGGCCACTAATGTGGAAGACGGCGCCCGCTTGGCGCGGACGTCGATCGTCGACCCACCGACGCCGCCCGGCGACTTTCTCGAACGCTGGGGCGCCTGGGTTGCGTCGACGATCGATTCGAAAACAGGCGCCATGCGCGATCCGTATTCGCGACATCCGCTCCATTTTCAGTACCACTACCCCGCCGCCATCCTCGGCCGACTCTGCGATCCGAACATTCCCGCCAACGACGCGCTGACTCGACGCGTCTGGGACTACCTGAACGCGATTCCCTACGACGAAGTCGCCATCACGGTGGAGTTCAACGCCTTCCTGCTGGCGCTGGCGCACTTCGCCGCGGCGGACCGAGGAGATGATCTGGCGGACGCGATCGGGCGGCATTTCGAGACGATTCGCCTCGCGCCTGTCAGCAGCCTCGCGAAACGCAATCGGAACTTTGCCCACATGCTCCAGTTCGCACTGGACTACGCCGCAACGAACATCGACATCGATCGCCACGACGCCTATCGGCGCGAGCTCGACGCCCTGCTTGCGGACAGCCAGCCGTCGGACGGTCTGTTCATCGACACGCCGGCTCCCGCCGGCGGCGGCTACGCGTCCAGCGTCTATGTGGCCAAGATCGCGCTCACGCGCCTGCTCGGCGGCGTGATCAACTGCAACGACCCCTACTTCGATCAGGGTCGCCTCGCGATCGACGCCCTGCTGTCCATGGCGGACACGGATCGGATCCTCGTCTATGGCCGATCGCAGCTTTCGCTCTTCGGATATGCGGGACTTTACACCTGCGCTCGGATACTCGCGTTTGAGACGGAAGAGACGCCCTACATCCGGGCGGTCGACGACATCGACGCGATGTTTGCATCCTGGCGGCGTGACTCGGGAGAACTGGCGCTGAATCCCGGCCGGGACAATGTCCGTCGCCCCGGTTTCGACACGTATATGCACGCCGTCGTGTACAACGCCTATGCATGGGGACTGTACCGCTTCTGCGACCTCGTGGCGCCGCGCGATTACGGGGACGCCACTGAGACAACGCCGGCCGAGTCCAATGACGCGGGACGCCAGGTCGTCATCGAATTGCCCGACGCCGGACTCTGTCGCCACCACAACGATCGCATCGATGTGCTGGTCAGCGCCAGGCGCTTCAATGACGAACCCAAGCTCTTCAGCGATCCCCGCTACGTCCCCTTCGCCCCGCAACTCGTTCGCGTGAGCGGCCACGACATGATTCCGCCGATTCCGCGAGATCTCGGCGGCTTCATGCGGATGGCCGTCCGTCGCAGTCTTTCGGAACGGCTGCGTTCAACAATTGCCGCCATCCGATTCGTCCTTTCCGACACCTACGCCGACGACTTCCTCGAGCGCGCCGGCTTTCTGCCTTATCTTGTCGTTGGCCGCAACATGAAGATCTGCCCCGGCACGCAGCGTGATCTGCGTGTCGACGCGACCTCCGAGGGGCTCGAGATGCGATGTGTCTTCTCGATGGACGCCGCGCTGAATCGGCGATGTCCCTGGAAGAAGGAACAGCAGCCGGTCGGCGAATCGTGGGGCGAACTGAAGTCCATCGTGCGAACTACGTCCAACACGATGATGTTCGAGCACGAGCTTGTTCTCAGTGGCGCGAAGCGTCGCGCCGCAGCCTGCTTCCACCTGAACGCGCGACTGGCGAAGGCGCCCGTCGCAATTCGATCGGCGGAAGGAGCGACGATTCTCGACCTCGGGGATGGCTGCGCGATTCGGCATACGCCGATCGCCGCCGCGCCGAAATCAACCCACTGCATGGGCGTCACGGGCGACGTGACGTACCTTCGCGCCTCGTCGCCCGTTCGCCCAGGGGAACCGTTCCACATCCGTACGACGATCGCGTTCGAGGAGAGCGCCCTGAAATAATGGCCAATCGACTCCTACTCGCCGCCTACTTCGTCTGGCGCTTCTTTACGAAGCAATGGTGGGACATCTTCTACTGGTCCAGGGCCCGCGTGCTTCACAGTCTCATGCGGCTGCGCGATCCGCGGAAACTGACGGATCATCAGTTGCTCTCCCTGCTCTCCTGGCACGCTCACCAGACGGAAAAGGCGACGAAGCATCGCTCGGCCAACCGGCCCGGCGAAAAGGCGCGCGGCCATCGTCACTTCGCCGCACTGGAACACTACCTGGCCGAACTGGCGACACGACGTGGGCTCACAGACGCCGAACGCGGCGCGATCGCCTGGATTCGCGACGTCCGCGACGAATATGCGCATTGGCGCGACACGCCCGGGCACATCAACATCACAGACGTTGCGGCATCTGAGCCGCCCCTCCCGGCGACATCACACCCCGCCGACATCGCCGATCTGATTCATCGCCGCACGAGCGCCCGCGTCTGGCTGCCGCGGGAGATTCCGGGCGAGATCATTGAGCAACTGATCGACGCGGGGCTTCAGGCGCCCTCCTCCTGCAATCGGCAGGGTGTTGTTATCAACGTCGTGGAGAACAGCTTTCCACGCGAATCAAAGGAGGGCGTGAACAACGCGTTCATGCTCCACAACGCCCCGGCGATTTTCTACATCACGGCTGATCCTTCGCTCTATCCGGAACGACAGGCGCCGGCCCTTGACGCCGGTATGGCCGCCCAGAACATCCTCCTGCTGGCTGAATCGCTGGGGCTGGCGGGTTGCGCGATGTACCACAGTGAATCGTTCAACCAGAAGGCCCTCCAGCGGCGCCTCGGCCTCCCGAAGAACCTCTACACCTATGTCGCCCTGCTGATCGGCTACCCGGGTGAGCGGGCCAAGAAGCCCGTCCGCATGTCACACGCCATTCGCTCTCGCAGAAGTCGCTCATCCTGACCGCGCGATATTCGTTCGCGCGCGGTCTCGCCATAAATCTGTCGCAACTCGCGACGCGCTCCCCTACAATACGGGCAATTCTCTGATTCGGACCGGAATGGAGGTAGCCTGATGCAATTGCGACTCGCAGCCTGTGCGACATTTTTCCTGATTTCATCGGCGCTGGCCGATGCGCCATTCGAGGATCTTTCCTATCCCGCGGCCGTGAAGAAGGCGAAAGAGAACGAGAAGATCGTCCTGATTGACTTCTACACGACCTGGTGCGGTCCCTGCAAGATGCTCGATCGTCGAACCTGGCCAGATGCGAATGTTCAGAAGTGGCTGGCCAAACACGCCGTCTGCATCAAGGTCGACGCCGAAGCGAGTCGAGAGTTCGCCGCCAAGTTCAAAGTGCGGGCCTACCCAACGATTATCTTCGTCAATCCCGAAGGCAAGGTGCTCGACCGGATCGTCGGCTATCGCGGGCCGGAAGCCTTCATTGAAGCCGCCGAAGGCGCCCTCTCCGGAAAGGACGCGCTCACGCGCGCGAAGGAGGCCTTTGAGTCGGGCGATACCAATGACCCGATGCGCCGAGGAGACTATGCGCAGAAGCTCGTCGACCTCGGCGAATACCAGAAAGCGCTTGAGCATTACCTCTGGTGCTTCGATCACGGCGAGCAGCACAGCATCGGCTACGGCGGCGTGCGCGTCTCGTTTCTGCTTGGCTACATCAAGGATCTCGGCGAGCGCTATCCCCCCGCAATTGCGGCGCTCAGGAAGCGGAGGGACAACTGCGAGAAGCGGGTCAACGATTTCATCGCCGGAAAGAAACTCAAGCGGAAAAAGAACAAGCAGAAGGGACTCATGGGCCTCCTGGGGCGCGTCGCCGGTCCGACGCCGCCCGCGATCTGCGCCGTCACGAGCGACCTCGCCGCCCTGAACGATGTCCTTGGGGACAACGAGCGAAGCATCAGGACCTATGACGAACTCAGGAACTGCGAGCACAAGAACGCCGAGCTGGCCCGCTCAAGCCTGTTCCATCGCATCCGGGAGCCGCTGCTCGCCGCACGGCGCTACGAGGACTACGTGCGTGATGGCGACCCCGTACAGAATACGTTGCTCAGCATCCAGGTCCACAACATCGGCAAGCTGACCCTGACCGACGATGACGAGATAACGAAGCAGATACTCGAAAGTTCACATACCGACGCCATCATGTCGGCCGCGGCGAACTATGAGGCCTGTGTCGGAGCGGATCGGCTGGATCTCGCGAAGCGGATTCAGAGGACGATACTCGATTTCGATTCATCGTTTGTCACCTACGACGCGCTTGTGTCTGGCGCCGTCCGGGCGAATCGTTTCGATGTCGTCCGCACACTCGGCGACGAGGCGGCCACGAAGCTGACAGGCGAAGACGCCGAGCGCCTCGCCAAACGCGTTCAGGACGAACTGTCGTCGCCCGCGGCGAAGGCGGCGACGAAGAAGGCCGGGGAAAAGCCGACGGAACCGAATTCGTCCGTTCCCTGAGCCGGCGGAGCGGACGCCAGGGCGATCCGTTCGCCTTCATGTGAATTTACAGTAGAATCCGCGTTGTTAGCCCAAGCCAAGGAGTGAGGATGGCGCCGCTTCGATTCGCCGTATGTACTTTTATTTGCATGACAACGATCGGCTTCGCCGCCGAGCCGTTCGTCAGCCTGTCGTTGCCCGACGCCCTTGAGAAGGCGACGGCGGCGGGCAAGGTCGTCCTCGTCGAGTTCACGGTTGATATGCTCCCCGCCGGCGAGGCGCTGCCCACCAGCATTCCCCCCAACGACGACATTCGGAAGTGGATCGAGTCAAACGCGATCGCGATCAAAATAGACTGCAACTCCGAACCGGAGATCGTCTCCCGCTATTTCATCAACGCCGCGCCAACGATCCTGATCATGCGTGGCGATGGAACCGTGCTCGGGCGTGCGATCGGGGCATTGCCGGCGGAGACCTTCCTGGAGTTCGCAAAGAATGCGCTTGTCGACAAGCCGGCGCTTGACCGCGCCAGGGAGATCTTTGAATCCGGCGATAAGGACGATCCCTTCAACCGGCACAACTACGCGTCGGCCCTGGCGGCGGATGGCAGGACAAAGGAGGCGCTTGAGCAATATCTCTGGTGCTTCGATGAAGGCGCCCGCCATGACGCCGCCTATGAGCAATACCGACTGACGCGACTCCTCGGCGAAATCGTGGCCATTGCGCAACAATACCGACCGGCCGTCGATGCGATGAAATTGAGACGGGACCGCGCCGAATCGCGCCTTCGTGATTTTCTCGACGGCAAGCCGGAACCGGTCGACGATCGCCCTCGGGAGAAGGGAATCCTGGGGCTCATCGGACGTCTGACCGGAGCAACGGAGGCCCCGGCCATCGAGACGCACGCCGCCGAGCTCGCCGTCCTGAACTCGCTCTTCAAGCGAGACAGCCAGTCGATCGAGATATATGACAGGCTCAGGGCCTGCGATCGGAAACACGCCGACGTGGCGCGCATCGCCATCTGTCGTGTCATCGTGCGGCCGTTGTTCAAGGCCGGGCGATATGACGATCTCGTCCGTGACGCCGATCCCGTCGGCTACGTGGACACGCTGATGACTGAGGTCGAGACGGCCCGCGCGCTGGCCAAGGCGGCAAACCAGGCGAACGCCGATCCGCAACTCAATCGCATGCGCATCGAGTCCATCCGCAGCGCCTGTCGCGCCTATCTCACCTGTCTGGCCGCCGATCGGAAAGACCTCGCCGACAAGGTCAAGAACCGCCTGCTGAGATTTGAATCCTCGCTCTACGTATTCGAGGAACTGCTGATCAGCGCCGCCAGCGCCAAGCGCTACGAAGTCGTGCTTGAACTGGGCGACGAGGCCCAGCAGACGCTCGACGACGACAACGCCCGAACCATCCGGCATCGCGTCCGGGCCAACCTGAAATCGCCCGAGGGCCAGGCCGCCCTGGAGAAGTATCGCAGGACCGCCAAGGCCGACGACGGACAGCAGAATTAGACGCCGGAATCCCGCCGTCATGCCCGCTACAATGCCCCTACCATGACGACGACCCAAGCGCCAACGAAGCCTCAGACCCTCGGTGAACTCCGCGCCAGCGGCTGGAAATCCAGGTCCGTCAAGCAGGAGCTGCACGACAATCTGCTCCGCAAGCTTGCGAGCGGCGAGGAGCTCTTCCCCGGCATCATCGGCTACGACAACACAGTCATCCCCGAGATCTGCCTCGCGATCCTGTCCAAGCATGACATGCTGTTCATGGGCGAGAAAGGGCAGGCCAAGAGCCGGCTGATGCGCGGACTTGTCCGCCTGCTTGATCCGGAGATTCCGTATGTCGCCGGCTGCGAACTGCACGATGATCCATTCGCCCCGATCACGCGCGAGGCCAGGCGCGTCATCTCCGCCGAAGGCGACGCCACGCCCATCGCCTGGTGGAAGCGCGAGGATCGCTACGCTGAACGACTCAGCCCCGGCACCAAATTCGCCGACGTCATTGGCGAGATCGATCCGGCCAAGCTCGCCGCCGGGACCAGCATGAGCACGGAGGAGGCCCTCCACTTCGGTCTCATCCCGCGCATGCATCGCGGCGTCTTCGCCATGAACGAAGTGCCGGAACTGGATGAACTCGTCCAGGTCGGTCTCTTCAACATCCTGGAAGAACGCGATGTGCAGATCCGCGGCTTCCCGATTCGCTTCGATCTGGATGTCGTGATCCTCTTCAGCGCCAATCCATCAACCTACAACCGCAGCGGGAAAGTGATTCCCCAGCTCAAGGACCGAATCGGTTCCCTGATTCGCACGCACTATCCGGTCGAGCGTGAGACGGGCATCGCGATCATGGAACAGGAAGCGGACATCGATCTCGATGGCGAATTTCCCGTCCGCGTGCCGCTGTTCATGAAGGAGATCTGCGAGCAGATCACAATCGAGGCCCGCAAGAGCGACTTTATCGACATCCAGTCCGGCGTGTCGGCGCGATTCAGCATTTCGAACTACCGCACGATGATCGCCAGCGCCCGCCGCCGCGCCGCGATTCTCGGGGAATCGCACGCGATCCCGCGGATCAGTGATCTGGCGCATATCGTGTCGTCGTCGATGGGCAAGCTCGAACTCGATCTGATGAGCAGCCATCAGATGAGCGAGCAGCAGATCATCGACGCCGTCATCGTCGCCGCCATCCGCAAGGTCTTCGACGAGTATTGCGACCGCCACGGCTTCGAGGAGATCGCCGACATCTTCGGCAAAGGCGTCACGATCGAAGTCGGCGACCTGCTGCCGTCGAGCGCCTATGAGGAACGCATGAGCCGCGTCCCGCCGGCGTGGGAGAAGGCGTTTGAGATCAACCCGTCGCAGGATCCGGCCATGCGCGCCTGCTGCGTCGAGTTCGTCCTGGCGGGCCTCTACGCCAACGAGAAGATCTCAAGAACCACCCGCCACGGTCGCGTCGAATACGAAACGTAGGGCGGGCCCACGCCCGCCGGCCCGACGCGCAATCTCCAATACATGATGATCAGGCCCTCTGCGCAAAGCTCAATCGTGCGCTTCGTCACCCGCGATCGCTTGCCCGAGAGGGCGCACAAGCCCCCAGCGACCACCTTTCGCTCGGCTACGGCGGATACTGAATCAAGAACCAATCCCCGTCACACTGATCCAGTGGCGCCACGGAGTCCCCCGCCGATCTACTGTAAAAGAACCCATAGTCGTCCATCCGACCTTGCCCCGTCCTGAGCAGCAATTCCTGATTCTCTCTGCCCTGAACGTTGACGCGGTAGAGGCCCAACCAGACGCGTCCCGTGGGCGGTGGCATTCCGCCGTCGATTCTCTTCCGCATCTGTTCAAACGCCGGCCGACTGAGGGCAAATCGCAATTGTAATGGCCAGTTCAGTCCCATGAACACGGGCGCCAGCAGGACGACGCAGATGGGTCCGACACGCCAGCGCCATCGGGATCCAGGCGACTTACGCGATCGATCTCTTGCGGCCCGATCCGCGTCCCGTCGGCTGGCCTCATTGCACAATAGGAGGTCCATCAGATGGAAACAAAATGCCGCGATGGCGGCCAGCATCGCGAGTCGGATCCACCTGCATCCGGGATCGCTTGCGCCATAAATCGTGAGACAAGTCGCCAGTACCACGAGGAGGATTCCAGTGATCAAAGGCGGTCGCGCCTGTGTCCGCCAACTGGCGCCCGCCCGCTTCGAAACATAGGTGCTGGCGTCATACCGATCGAAAGCGCGACCGCACTCGGGGCAGACTTCCTCCGCAAGCCCCTTGAGCGCGTAACGACATTCGAGGCATCTCGCGTCATCCGGCCGAATGAACTCGGAATCGATCATTGACGTGACCATGGCGACAACTCAATTCGTTCTCTGCACGAAACAGTTCACCGGCCGAAGGCGGAGGACAATCGCCCAGCGCACGAACAATCACTCATCGTTCGTTGTAGGTCCGCACGACGCGCCAACCGCCGCCAACATCATCGAGTACCCGCCAATTCGGCGGAAGACTTGACCAGTTCACAAAACCCATATCGTCCTGAAAACCCCGGCTTGTCTCGAAGAACAGACCGTTCGAATACGCGCGGATGCTGACATGATACAGCCCGATGCGCCGCGACCCTTTTGGCGCCGCGCCGCCCTCCGCGTCCATGACAACGCGCTCAAAGGCGGCCTGGCTCAATGCGAAGCGCATTCGCAGGGGCCAGTTGACAACACACACCGACAGCGCCGCCATCACGATCGCCGGCAGAGCGATCCATCGCCAGGCGCTGTGTCCGAGGCGCGCCATGTCTTTCGCGGCCCGGGCGGCGTCCTCCCGACACGCCGCAAGCCGACGGAACCAATCCGCCACGCAATACCCCAGCATGAGAACGCCGGCAAAGTAAACGATGCACGCCTGCACGCCCGCCCCGGGCGCGCTGAGTTCATAAAAGAGCAGGCCCAGGCACACGAGCAATGGCCCGATCGTCCACATCGTCGGGGGTCGCGCCATCAGCCGCCATGACGGCAGCGCAACGTCGTCACTCAGTCGACGAAACGTGCTGACATCCGCCGGATCAAACGCGCGACCGCACTCACTGCAGACGCCGCCAGCCAGACCGCGCAGGGCGTAGCCACACGCAAGGCAATGCGCATCGTCGGGGACGCCGGCTAATTCATCCACCCGCGCCACGTGGCGTTCCCTTCGCCGTTGTCGGCATCGATGTGGCGAACTCGGATGGGTATCCGCTGGCGACATACCAGTTCCCGACGACACGCCCATGACTTCGTACGGCCGGATGTGTCGAGACGCCTCGTATAAAACCCTCGCCCATTCCGGAGCTGGGATGGCTTCCGCCCGTGAAGTAAATGGTGCGCCCATAAACGCGTCGAATCCAGACGCGATACAGCCCCACTCTCATCGTCCCCTTCGGTATCGGCGCCCCGCCATCGATCCGAGCCTGCATCGCATCCATGGCGGACCTGCTGAGCGCAAACCGCAGACTGAGCGGCCAGTTCTGAATCCTGAGCGACACCATCAGCGCCAGGCACGCCGGAAAAACAAGCCAGCGCCACGCGCGGCGACGCCGACGCGGTCCCTTATCCAACGCCGCCCGCGCCGCGTCATTGCGGCAGGCGAAAACCCGCCTCCAATAGCGCATCGCGACGATGAGACCCAGGACAACTCCGAAGAGGTAGACGAGATCGTTATACCAGTATGTCCCCGGCTTACTCGCGTCATTCAGTGCAAAAAATGTGAGCGCCACCCATGGAACAATCGACCACAGCGAGGGCGCCTGCGCCCAGCGTCGCCAGGTTCGGGCGCCATCATTCGATTCAAAAGTACTTTCGTCACTGGCGTCGAATGTCCGACCGCATTCCGGGCAGGCGTTGTCGCGCAATCCACGCAGCGCATAGCCGCAGTCGATGCAGCTTGCATCGTCCGGAATCATGAATTCATCCGCCATCCGCCACCTGTATGGACTCGTACGAAACGCGTCGCGTTCGCCTGGCGCGACAATTCGCTCAGTCGAGTCCAAGGATCTTCCGATGATTCTCCGCAAAATGGGCGCACGCACGGATCCTCAAAGTGACGCCCGCTGAGTGCTCGGCAGCCATGCTGTTGAGTAGAATCACGAGCTCCCAAAGAAGTTCTGAACTCGTCGTCCACGCCGTTTTGAACACCAGCGTATCCAGCGCGTCTGCCTCAGCGTCACAGCCCTCCGTGCGCAATTGCACGATCAGTTCGCGGACTCCCTCGTAGAATGTGTCCAGGGAGTTGTACAAGGGGGCTTCCTTTCGATCCGACAACGCCCAGCCCAGCGTGAACGCGACGATACTTCCGAGCGGGATGTACCACGGCCATGCGATGGTCATGACCTTCAGTGTCCCGTCTGCGTTCTTCGCGGGCCCCAGCCAATACCCGTAGAGATTCAGCGCAAGCATCAACGCGACGGCCAACAGCAGCGTGAGCGTCTGTGCAGCGCGCCGCCATCGCCACGGCCCGACGCCCCCCCTGAATGTATACACAATCCAAGACGTCAGAATCAAACCGCCTCCGATCAGGCATACGGGAAAGGCCCAATCCTGCCGCCAGACCGCCGCGAAGACGTACAGCACACTGAGCGGCGCCGCAAACATGTAACCACGGCCCGTAATCCGCAGCGGAAGAAACGCGAGGAAGAAGCCCGCGAGCAACGGACCGCCCGTGTAGCCGATCATCGCCAGCGCAAGATCCAGAATGGACTTGTACTTTGCCGCGACGAATTGCGCCCCGAACGCCATCAGGCACAGCACGACGCCCCAGAACAGGACGCACACACGGCCGATCCGCACCGACCGGCGATGCGGCGCGTCGGCGTCGCCGGCGGCGTCATGGTCCACGATCCCCAGGGCCGACATCGACGTCTGGCTCAGCGCCGCCAGCACGCTGGTCAGGCTCGAAATCGCCGCCGCCATGATGGCGGCAATGATCAGCCCCTTCACGCCCGTCGGTATCTCACCCGACGCAATAATGAACAATGGAAAAATGCGATTCGGATTCGCCTCGAACTGCGCCTTCACCGCCCCGGTCAGCGCGTGCTCCGGGTACAGGTAGTAGGCGTAAAGCCCGACACCGACGAGCGCGACGGTAAACGTGACGATCTGACCGGCGAAACTCGAAATGAGCGCCCATCGCGCCTGCCGCACGCCCCTGCAGCAGAACATGCGCTGAACGAAGAGCTGATCCGTCCCGAGGCAATACACGCTGACCCACGTGTTTGCGATGATCGCCGCGGCGAGCGTGTATTGGTCTGTCAGTATCTCCGGCCAGCCGAACTGAAAATTGAAGAAAGTGAACTTGCCCCACGCGCCGGAACCGTCCTTCGCCTCGACGCCCGATCGCAGCAACTCGGCGAATCCGCCCGGCAGCGCCCACGCAATCGCAATCAGCGCGACCACAGCCCCGAAGAGAAACAGCAGAAACAGCAGAACGTCCGTCCAGATGACGGTCGTGATGCCGCCGATCATTGTCCAGCCGATGGCCACGACGCCGATCAGGACAATCGCCCACGCCAGGCCACTCAGACCGACGTGCGCCGTCATCCATGCGAGCTGGTCATGCAGGATCACCTCGAGAATCACGGCCGTCAGATAGACGCGGGCCGACTGCCCCAGCACGCCGCCCAGCGAAAAGAGGGCCGTCGTCATGCCGCGCACGCGGCCGCCCAGCTTCGCCCCCATGTAATCGTACGGACTGTAGATCTCGCGCTCGTAGTAAACGGGAAGCAGCAGGTAGCCGACGATGAATCTCGCGAACAGCGTTCCGAAGACGCCGAGCGACAGGTACGTAAAATTCCCGCCCTTCGTGAAAACGACGAACGGCACGACAACAAACGTGACGGCGCTGATCTCTGTCGCAATGATCGACCCGCTGACGGCGTACCAGGGCAGCTTGCGCCCGCCCAGGAAGAAGTCGCGCATCGTCGATTGGCGGCCGGCCATTCGCGCGCCCAGCCAGGTGCTGAACACGAGGTAGCCGACAACGAGCCCCCAGTCGATCAGACCGAATCCCCCCGTTCCATCGACGCCCGCCGCAAGTAGTCGCAGTCCATTGCCGCCCATGGGACGGCATCATACCGAAAGGCGCCTCGCGGGCGAACGGCGGCGACTACCAGCCATCCACGACAATGCGGCGCCGACCAGCCCAACTCGCAGGAAAAAACGCGTACGAATCGGCGCCGCCGAATCCGTACGCGTTTGAATGTCAACTCATCGTTCGAGCGCCGTCAGCGGGCCTCGAGTTTCCCCATCGTGCGCTCCAGCGCTCGCTCAATCTTGTCAATGGCGCCACCGAACGCCTGATCGATCGACTCAGCGTTGTCGCTGACCGTCACGGGCTTCAGACCGCGCGGGCGCGCCTCGATGACGCAGCGAATATCGTCGGGGCTCGATTTCCTGCTGCTGTTGTCGTCGTGGAAATGAATCTCGACACGTGTCAGCTGTTTGTCGAACCGTTTCAGGGAATCGGTAATCGTGCGTTCGACGTATCGACTGAGCCGCTCGTCGCCTTTGATGTGGTTGTCCGTGTTGACCTGGATTTGCATGCCGTCTCCTCCTGGTCCAAGGCGTTTCCTCGATCCGCGACCGTATGTCGGGGCGGATCCTTCAGGCGTATTGTAGCCCGCCTGGCTGCAAATCGCCCGTTATGGATACATCGGTTTTCCGCCCGGGATCTCCCGCTCGCAACGCAAAAAATGCCGCCCCGGCCACGCCGAAGCGACATTCCTGGAACCTCGAAAGAGGCGTCCGCGGACCCCGTTCCGGCGGCCGCGTTCTGGGGCCTAGCCTGTGCTCTGCATCGCCGCGGCGAGACCGTTGATGCTCAGGAAAATCGTCGACTTCAGCGTGTCTCGCCGGCCGCCTTCCGCCGCCTGGTAACGACCGATCAGCTCGATCTGGAGAACATTGATCACATCCGTAAACGGATTCCGCGCTTCGATCGCCGACTGAATCACGGGATTGTTGTCCAGCAGGCGCGACTGCCCCGTAATGTCCAGGATGATGCGCTCCGTCCGGCTGAACTCCTCCGCAATGATCTGATGCTGCGGCGATGACGCGTCGCCGTACAGCGCCGCGATCGGAAGCCGCGCCCGCGCCATCTCCTGCTGCGCGTTGTCGATCAGCGTTCGGAAGAAGTCCCACGAACGATACAACGAACGCATCTGTTCGATCGCGTCGCAGTCCGCCTGGCAGATGGATTCGATGGCGGATCCCAGCCCGAACCATCCCGGAACAACGTATCGTGTCTGCGTCCATGCGAAGACCCACGGTATCGCGCGGACATTGTCCAGGTCGACGCGACCGCCGCCGCGAGCGACAGGACGCGACGCAATCGGCAGGTCGCTGATGAACGCAATCGGCGTCCGCTCCGCGTACCAGGACCAGAACGACGGATCATGCACGAACCCACGATACGCGGCCATCGATTCCGCGGCGATTCGCTCCATCAGCGAACCATGCGCCTCCATGAAACCGCCGCCGGTATCATTGCCGGCCGCGTGGGAATCGTCTGTCGCGACAATCATCGCGTTGACGATCTGTTCCAGATGACGCCGCGCGATCGCCGACATGGCGTAGCGAAACGTGATCACTTCGCCCTGTTCCGTGAACCGGATTCTGCCGTTTCGCGATCGCCGAGGCGTCGCAAGAATCGCGCGGTTCGCCCGGCCGCCACCGCGACCGACTGTGCCTCCGCGTCCGTGGAACAACCGCAGGGCGACGGCGTGATCGGCCGCAACATCGGCCAGCCGCGCCTGCGCCCGCTGCAGCCCCCAGTTCGACATCCAGTAGCCGCCGTCCTTGTTGCTGTCCGAGTATCCCAGCATGATTTCCTGGAAGTCGCCGCGACCTCGCAGATGACGCCGATACGTTTCATCCTCGAAGAGCGCCCCCATCAGCGCCGGCCCCCGTTCGAGATCGTCAACCGTCTCGAGCAGCGGCACGACGTCGATCGCACACGTCACTTCCCGGCCGTCATACCGCCACAGGCCGGCCTCCTTCAACAGCACCAGCACCGCGAGCAGATCGCTCACATGATGCGTCATGCTGACGATGTACCCGCCGACGGCGCCCGGGCTGGAGGCGGACTGCTCGCGAATGACGTTCAGCGTGTCGATCAGATCGCGCGCCGGCGGCGTCAGCCGGGCGTCGATCGGCGACAAAGGTCGCGGATTGTGAAGCTCCGCCCGCAGCGTTTCGATCTTCTCCGCTTCGCTGAGCGCCAGGTAGTCATCGCACACGCGCGCGAGCCGGAGCAGTTCGGCGAGCGTTTCGGCGTGGACACGCGAATGCTGGCGAATATCCAGCGCGGCCATGTGGAGACCGAACGTTCTCGCCCGATGGATCAGATCGAAGAGTCGCCCCTCACTCGCGACCAGCCCCATGCCGCAGCCGTTGAGCGCATCCGAGAGCGCTTCGAGGTCGGCCACGAAGGCTTCGGCCCGATAGGCGGACGGCGTCTCGCGCGCGGCGTCCAGCTTAGCCATCATCTGCGTGATACGCATTCGAAACGGCTCGTTCTGCATGACGCGCTGATCGCGATCCGAAAGCGGATACTCGTCGCGATCCATATTGATCGCGTCGTCCAGGGCGTCCGGGATCTCCACGCGCACGCGGGAAACGGACAATTCGCGACGCAGCGCCGTCAGTTCCTCCTCGTAGAGTTCGAACATCGCGTCGCGCAACTCGGCGAATGTCGCCCGCGTCACGGAGGACGTGACCCTCGGATTTCCGTCGCGATCACCACCGATCCATGTGCGATATCGGAGGATCGTCGGCAGCGCCGGCGTCGCGCTGTAGCGTTCCCTGATGGCGGATCGCAGATCGCGATACAGCTGTGGTATCGCCTGCCAGACGGGCCCCCTCAGGAAGTAGAGACCGTGACGGACTTCCTCGATGACGCGAGGTCGCTCGACGCGAAGCTCGTCCGTCGCGTACATCAGGTGGACATCGCGCGCCATTCGGACGGCGATCGCCTCATGCTCCGCGGCGGACAGTCCGGGCTCGTGGACGTCGTTCAGGGCGCCGGCAATCCGGCGCTGCTGGCGCAACACACTCTGCCGTCGCGCCTCCGTCGGATGAGCCGTGAACGTTGGCTGGATGTCCAGTCTGCCCAGCACGTCCATGGCGTCGTCCAGCGACAGCCCTCGCTGTTTCAGCGCGTCGATCGCCTCCGCAATCGATTCCGCCCGCGGGCG
>Ga0116152_10000218_pt1 | contig 46548 bp, 47 predicted proteins | sample AD_UKC119_MetaG_FD_89894 | JGI IMG/M metagenome (GOLD analysis project Ga0116152, IMG submission 89894) | Active sludge microbial communities of municipal wastewater-treating anaerobic digesters from Hong Kong - AD_UKC119_MetaG | ecosystem: Engineered > Bioreactor > Anaerobic > Digestate...
AACGGCCCTGTCCAACACATCGGATTCGTGAGCTATGACGCGCGCTAGCCGCCTGATCTGGCTCTCCTGCGGCCTCTTGCTGGCAGCGAACGCGCACCCCGGGGAATCCAGCCCGCACCAACTGCTCGACCGTATGAACGAGGCAGTTCGTCAATTGGACTATGAGGGTCGATTCGTGGTCCAGGTCGGAGACCGCATGGATGCGATCTACATTGTGCACCGCGTTGATGGCGGTGCCGAAAAAGAACGTGTGGTCTCGCTGACCGGAAAACCGCGCGAGGTGATACGCAGCGACGAGGCGGTCGCCTGTCTCACGTCCGGGCGTGCACGCACACTGAATGTCGGGCGTGGCGCAAACGGGCGATCATTTTCGCCGCTGAGCGGTGTGACCGGCGAACAACTCGACCGCTACTACCGGATGCAGTCGTTGCCGCCGGGCAGGGTTGCGGGAAGGGATGCCTACCAGCTGTTGATCGAGCCACGTGACGACCTGCGTTTCGGTTACCGTCTGTTCCTGGACCAGGCGAGCTATCTTCCATTGCGTTCAGTGATGTTCGACGAGGCGCAGAAGACCGCATCACAGATGATGTTCGTGGAGTTGCGGGTCGATCAGCAGATCACGCCGATCGAGCGCGATATCTCGGCAATGCAGGTGGCAAGGGCGACGCCGTCCGACGACCTCCCGGCAGAGCGCCTGAAGCCGCCTGCATGGGAATTTGCGGATCTGCCGCCGGGCTTCCAGCTGAATGTGCACCGGCGGCGTATGCTCGGTGAAAATGCGGGCGAGTTGGAGCATTTCATCTTTTCCGATGGACTGGCCACGGTCTCGGTCTATGTTCAGCCGATCGGCGATGATGGCGTCGGTCTTCCCCCGTCGTCGCGGCTCGGTGCCGCCGGTGCGGTGAGCCGGGTGCTTGCCGACCACGAGGTGATCGTGGTCGGTGAAGTACCGGCCAGAACATTGAACTGGTTTGCACAACAGATACGTGTGGCCTCGAATTGATCGAGGAGACGGCACAGGTGCTGCGCGTGCACGACGGCGTGGCCGAGGTTGTCACCCAAAGACAATCCGCCTGCGGTCATTGCGCGGCCAGGAACGGGTGCGGGACATCGTTGCTTGCGACCTGGTTTCCGCAGCGTCAACTGGCATTCCGATTGAACAACGATATTCGGGCCGCCGCCGGGGATACCGTGATCATCGGCCTCGACGAGGCGTTTCTGCAGCGCAGTTCGCTGCTCCTGTATGCACTGCCGCTGTTGGGGCTGCTGGTCGGCGCCGTCGCTGGTGAGTACGGCTTTTCACTGCTTTCATGGCCCACGGAACTTGGCGCCATCCTGTTGGGTCTACTGGGCTTGAGTGCCGCATTGCTGGCTGTTCGTTATTTCAGTGCGAGCAGTTTCGAACGCGGTGAAGTCGGGGTGAAACTGCTGCGGATCAGCCGCAGTCCTATGCCCGGCAATGTCGGTTTGCAAATCGCGCATGTCGCGCGCGAAATCAGGAAGCAGGAATGAACAAGAGATTCACGAGACATTTCACAACCCTGTTGCTCGGTTGTGTGCTGGTGGCAGGCATGGCAGGTGCCGTACAGGCGCGGGACCTGCCCGAGTTCACTCAATTGGCCGAGCGCAACAGCCCGGCCGTGGTCAACATCAGTACACAGCAGAAATCGAAGGTTCAGCGGGCGCTGCCAAAGGGCTTTTCGATGCCCGAAGTCCCCGAGGGAAGCCCCTTCAGTGATCTGTTCAAACATTTCTTCGGCGAAGGGATGGAGGACTTTCCGGACCGTGACAGTCAGTCGCTAGGGTCCGGGTTCGTCATCTCGTCCGATGGATACATCCTGACCAACTACCATGTGGTCGGCGATGCGGACGCGATACAGGTGCATTTCAGCGATCGTCGCACCTACGACGCCAAAGTGATCGGGTCGGACAAGGGCAGCGACATCGCGCTGATCAAGATCGAGGCGAAAGATCTGCCGACGGTCAAGCTCGGCAAGAGCAGTGATCTCAAGGTCGGTGAATGGGTACTTGCGATCGGCTCCCCGTTCGGCTTCGATCACACGGTGACCGCGGGCATCGTCAGTGCGAAGGGGCGCAGCCTGCCGAGCGAAAACTATGTGCCGTTCATCCAGACCGATGTGGCGATCAACCCCGGAAACTCCGGAGGGCCGTTGATCAACCTGGACGGTGAAGTCGTCGGTATCAATTCACAGATCTACAGCCGAACCGGCGGGTTCATGGGGCTGTCGTTTGCGATACCGATCGAGCTTGCTGTCAATGTTGCCGACCAGCTGCGTGACAGCGGCCGCGTGGCACGTGGTTATCTCGGCGTGCTTATCCAGGATGTCGATCGCAACCTGGCGGAGTCGTTCGGTATGGCACAGCCACACGGTGCCCTGGTGTCACGCGTGATGCCTGACTCGCCGGCCGACAAGGCCGGCCTCAAGGTGGGTGACGTGATACTTGAATTCAATGGCAAACCGCTGTTGAACTCCAGCCAGCTGCCACCGATGGTCGGTACCGCCAGGGTCGAGGAAGAGGCGACGCTGCTTTTGCTGCGCGGTGGGAAAGAGAAGAAGGTCGCGATCACGGTCGGCAGGCTCCCGGACGACGAGGAAGAGGTCTCGACGCTTCCTGCGATCGCGCAGCCCGACGACATCGCCCAGCTGGGCCTTTCGGTCATCGATATCGAACCTCAGGTGCGCAAGGAACTCGGCCTGGACGAGACGGGCGGTGCACTGGTCAGCAAGGTATCACCGGGTGCAGCGCAGGAAGCGGGCATAAACCGTGGCGACATCGTGTTGATGTTTGACGGGGTGGACGTGAAGAACGCCAGGCACCTGCGCGAACTGATCGATCAGGCAGGGGACAAGCGCACTGTGGCGGTGTTGATCCACCGTGGCGACAGCCCGCTGTTTCTCGCGCTGCGCCTCAAAGACTGATCGTTGATCGACACGCCGGTTTTCTACTACCGCAACGGCTGCCACCTCTGCGAGGAGTTGGCAGCCGTATTGTTCCGTGGCTGGCCACAGCACGCCCAGCACATGGAGTGGCGGGACGTGGATGAACGTCCGGAATGGCGCGATGCCTACGGCGACAGGGTGCCGGTGCTGCTGCACGGGAAGGAAACCGTCTGCGAGCTGCGCCCTGACCTGGCGCGGATAGCTCAGTATTTCGGAGAAATGTCGAATCCGGTATAATCCGGCCACTTTGCGGTGGTTTGCGACCGAAACGGAACTTTCCAGTGGAAAGTTCCGTTTTTTCATCCGCTTGCGTTGACCGATACCAGACCCCATGACCGATCTCAGCCACATCCGAAACTTCTCGATCATCGCGCATATCGATCACGGCAAATCGACCATCGCCGACCGCTTCATCCAGGTCTGCGGCGGTCTGACGGCGCGCGAGATGGCGAACCAGGTCCTCGACTCGATGGACCTCGAACGCGAGCGCGGCATCACGATCAAGGCGCAATCGGTGACGCTGCACTACAAGGCGCAGAACGGCGAGACCTACCAACTGAATTTCATCGACACACCGGGGCACGTCGATTTCTCGTACGAGGTGTCGCGCTCGCTGGCGGCATGCGAGGGTGCACTGCTGGTGGTGGATGCCGCCCAGGGTGTCGAGGCGCAGAGTGTCGCCAACTGCTACACCGCGATAGAGCAGGGCCTGGAGGTGCTGCCGGTACTCAACAAGATCGACCTGCCGTCGGCCGACCCCGAGCGGGTGGTGACCCAGATCGAGGAGATCATCGGTATCGAGGCAACCGAGGCGCTGCATGTAAGCGCCAAAACAGGCCTCGGGATCCCCGACCTGCTGGAGGCGTTGATTACCCATATTCCAGCCCCGCAGGGTGATCCGCAGGCGCCTCTGCAGGCGTTGATCGTCGACTCTTGGTTCGATTCCTACGTCGGGGTGATCTCGCTGATTCGCGTGGTCAATGGCGAGATCCGGCCGAAGGACAAGATGCGCGTGATGTCCACCGGGCGCGTGTACCAGGTCGAAAAAGTCGGGGTTTTCACGCCCAAGCGGCTCGACAAGACGGTACTCGGTACCGGCGAGGTCGGGTTCGTCATCGCCGGCATCAAAGAAGTCGATGGTGCCCCGGTGGGCGACACTCTGACACTGGAAAACCGCAAGGCGGACAAGGCCTTGCCGGGCTTCCGCCAGGTACGGCCGCGGGTGTTTGCCGGGCTCTATCCGATCAGTTCGGACGACTACGACGCCTTCCGCGATGCGCTGCAGAAGTTGAAGCTCAACGACTCGGCGCTGCACTACGAACCGGAGACCTCGCAGGCCCTGGGATTCGGATTTCGTTGCGGCTTCCTTGGCATGCTGCATATGGAGATCGTGCAGGAGCGCCTGGAGCGTGAGTACGATCTGGATCTGATCACCACGGCACCGACCGTTGTCTACGAGGTCCTGCTCAGCGACGGCACCGAGCTGATGATCGACAACCCCGCCGCGCTGCCGGACCTGGGCAAGATCCGCGAGATTCGTGAGCCGATCATCGAGGCACATATCCTGGTGCCTCAGGAGCATCTGGGTGCGGTGATCACGCTGTGCATCGAGAAACGTGGCATGCAGAAGAACCTGCAGTACCTGGGTGGCCAGATCCAGCTGGTGTACGAACTGCCGATGAACGAGGTGGTGCTCGACTTCTTCGACCGGCTCAAGTCGGTCAGCCGCGGTTACGCCTCGTTCGAGTACGAGTTCAAACGCTTCCAGGCCGCGTCGCTGGTCAAACTGGACATCCTGATAAATACCGAAAAGGTCGATGCGCTGTCGCTGATCGTGCACCGTGACTATGCCGAGACCCGCGGCCGCGAGCTGACCGAACGGATGAAAGAGATCATACCGAGGCAGATGTTCGAGGTGGCGATCCAGGCAGCGATCGGCAGCAAGGTGATTGCCCGCTCCACGGTCAAGGCCCTGCGCAAGAACGTGACGGCGAAGTGTTACGGGGGGGATGTGACCCGCAAGCGCAAGCTGCTCGAAAAGCAGAAGGCCGGCAAGAAGCGCATGAAGCAGGTCGGCCGCGTCGAAATTCCTCAGGAGGCCTTCCTGGCCGTCCTGCAGGTTGGAAAAGAAAACTGACAGGCGGCCGCCAGGGCAGCGTGCCCGTGATCGCTGATGAGCTTGGAAAGTACTATGCAAACAACCTTGATCCTTGGTTTCTTCGCCCTGCTCGTGTGGGTGGTAATGGCATTCGGCATCGAACCGGCACTGGCGCTGGCCTCGGTGGTATCGGGCGTGGTCTGGCTGGTGTACCGCCTGGTCAAGGGCAAGTCAGACGATGTCCTGCCGACGTCGGTTGAATACGCACGCTCGTTTTTCCCGATCTTTCTGATCGTACTGCTGCTTCGGGCGTTCCTTGTGGAGCCTTTTCGCATCCCCTCGGGGTCGATGATGCCGACCCTGCTGGTCGGTGATTTCATCCTGGTGAACAAGTTCGCCTACGGCATCCGTATGCCGGTGACCAAGTCCAAGCTGATCGAAGTGGGGGAACCGGAGCGCGGCGATATCGTGGTGTTTCGCTGGCCGGTCAACCCGCGTCTCGACTATATCAAGCGCGTCGTCGGGCTACCCGGTGATCGCATTCGCTACCAGAACAAGACGCTGTTCATCAATGGCACCCCGGCACCGATCGAGCCGGTCGGGCAGTACCAGCCCGAGGGCTCAGGTATGCGGGCCCTGGGCTCGGTTGAGGGCAGGGAGACCTTGGGCGATGTGCAGCATGCGGTACTGGTGAATCCACTGGCATCGGATTTCAGTCCGTCGTGCGGGTTCCTCGGCCACCGCGAGGTCGAGGTCCCGGAGGGTCACTACCTGATGGTCGGCGACAATCGTGATGACAGCAACGACGGCCGCTGCTGGGGCTTCGTGCCGGAAGAAAATCTGGTCGGCAAGGCATTCTTCGTATGGCTGAGCTGGGATTGGCAACGGTCGGGATTCCTGGCCCCGGGGCGGATCGGTTCCATAAGTGACTGATGCGGCCGCTATTTTCTTCGGCAGGCGTTGAGTCTGCCGCAACATCGGTTACGCTTGTTACAGGAATGGCCTTATGAAACCGAAACTTATGGCAACAAAACAGAATGGCATGGCGATGGTGTCATGGCTCGTCGTGCTCGGCGTCGTGGTGTTTTTCATCCTGATCGGCATAAAGATGATCCCGACCTACCTGGAAAACTATTCGATCAAACAGGTGCTGACGAATATGGAAAACGACCGCGCCGTGCGCTCGATGTCACCGGCCGAGATGAAGCAGTCGTTTTTGAAACGCCTCAAGATCAACAGCGTGTACGAATTCGATCGGAATGCCATCCAGATCAAGAAGGAAAAGAATGGCACCCGGTTCGAAGTCAGCTACGAGATCCGCAAGCCGGTGGCCGGTAACGTATCGATCGTCATGGCGTTCTCAGAGTCGGCACTGATCTCCGCGCAATGAGGCGACTGCAGCAGCGCATCGCCTATCAGTTCGACGATCTCGGCCTACTGGAGCGTGCGCTGTCGCATCGCAGCATAGGCGCCAGCAACAACGAACGGCTCGAGTTTCTGGGCGATGCCATCCTCGGATTCGAGGTGGCTGACAGTCTGTATCAAAGCGTCAGCGACGCCAACGAAGGCCAACTGAGCCGGATGCGTGCGCATCTGGTCAAGCGTGAGACTCTGGCCGAGATCGCGCGCGAGTTGCAGCTCGGTGCCATTCTCCGGCTCGGGCCCGGGGAGCTGCGCAGCGGCGGCCAGACGCGGGACTCTATCCTCGCCGATGCGGTCGAAGCAATCATTGCCGCCGTCTATCTCGACGGAGGGATGGAAGAGGCGCGTGCCCTGGTGCGACGCCTGCTCGGCGAGCGTCTGGCGGCTCCGACCCCCGAGACCCGGCGAAAAGATCCGAAAACACGTCTGCAGGAGCATCTGCAGTCGATCGGCAGGCCTCTGCCGCGCTATGAAGTCGTCGACATCCGCGGCGAACAACACGACCAGACATTCCGCGTGATCTGCTCGACAGCGCTCGCCGGAAACGCCGAGGGTGAAGGCGCGAGCAGGCGCAAGGCCGAGCAGGCGGCCGCGCGAAAGATGCTGGAACGACTCGAGGAAATGGACGAATGAAATTTCGCAGCGGTTACGCGGTATTGGTCGGGCGGCCGAACGTCGGGAAATCGACCCTGCTCAATCGCCTGCTCGGACAGAAACTCGCCATCACCTCGCACAAACCCCAGACCACGCGCCACCGCATCCTCGGCATCAAGAGCCGAGAGGACGGACAGATCGTTTTCGTGGATACACCGGGGATCCATGAACGCGGGAACAAGGCGATGAGCCACTATCTCAATCGCACTGCGCACACGGCGTTGATCGATGTCGACGTCGCGGTGTTCGTGGTGCAGGCCTTGGCATGGACCAGCGAAGACGAGCGTGTGCTCAGTGCCGTGGTGAAAGCGGGTGTCCCGACGATCCTGGCGGTTAACAAGGTCGACCTGGTCGAACCCAAGGAAAAACTGCTGCCCTTTCTGCAGACGCTGGCGGAGCGCCACAGCTTTGTCGATGTGATCCCGGTCTCGGCCAGTCGGGGCGACAACGCGGATGCCCTGATGCAGGCAGTCCTCGATCGCCTGCCCGAAGGTGAGCCAGTGTTCCCCGAGGACCAGATCACTGATCGTTCCGAGCGCTTCTTCGCCGCCGAACTGCTTCGTGAGCAGCTGATCCGTCGCTACCACCGCGAATTGCCCTACGCCATCACCGTCGAGATCGAACGCTTCGAGGAAGAGGACGGTCGTTATCTCATCGGGGCCGTAATCTGGGTGGAGCGCGAAGGGCAGAGAGCCATCCTGCTGGGCAAGGGTGGGCAGGCGATGAAGGAAACGGCCACTGCGGCGCGCAAGGCGATGAACGATTTCTTCCAGACGCGCGTGCACCTGGAGGTCTGGATCAAGGTCAAGAAGAGCTGGTCGAGCGACGAAGCCGGCCTGTCCCGCTTGGGTTATACGGATTGAAAGATTGGACCCGCACAGCCTGCAGGCCGCGTATGTATTGCATACCCGTCGCTATGGCGACAGCAGCCTGCTCGTCGACCTGCTGACACGGGAGCAGGGTCGCGTTGCCTGCATCGCCAAGGGCGTGTTGCGGGCAAAGTCCGCTACAGCGCGCATTCAGACCTTTGCCCATTTGCTGGTGGAGCTCAGGGGCAGGGGCGAAGTGCTGTCGCTGTTACGCGCCGAGGCGGCGGGGCAGCCGGTGCAACTCCCGGGGCGTGCACTTTTCTGCGGGCTGTATATCAATGAACTGCTGCTCAAGCTCACCGCGCGACAGGATGCGTCTGCAGACCTTTTCGACGGGTACGCCACGGCGATCGCCGGACTGGCCGGGGCCTCCCCATCCGAGCCGGTGTTGCGGCGATTCGAGGTCGGCCTGCTGCAACACCTGGGCCTGGGACTCGAGTTGGAATCGGATGCAGAAGGTCGACCAATCGACGCGACGGGCAGTTACAATTACGACATCGACAGTGGGCCACGGCGGGTGTCCGGTGACGGCCCGACGGTGGTAAGGGGCGAGACGCTGCTGGCACTGCGCAACGGTGAATTCACCAACGACCGGGTGGCACGCGAAGCGAGATTGCTGATGCGCCGGGTGATCAACCACCACCTGGATGGCCGCCCGTTGCGCAGCCGCGAGCTGTTCCGCTGATAGGAATTCCGACAGGCGACACCATCAAATGACCAATTACGAACGATTGCTCGGCGTGAACATCGATCATGTGGCCACCCTGCGCCAGGCACGTGGCACCCGTTACCCCGAACCCATCCAGGCCGCGCTGGTGGCCGAGCAGGCCGGCGCTGACTCGATCACGCTGCACTTGCGCGAAGACCGCCGCCATATTCAGGACCGGGATGTCGAGATGCTGTCCGGAATGCTGCAGACACGGATGAATCTCGAAATGGCTGCCACGGCCGAGATGCTGCAGATCGCCAAGCGGCTGCGCCCGGCGGATTGCTGTCTGGTACCGGAAAAGCGCGAAGAACTGACCACCGAGGGTGGCCTCGATGTGTCGGCGAGCCGGGCATTCCTGAAGGATTATTGCGCTGAACTCGCCGCTGCCGGTATCCGCGTATCCTTGTTTATCGATGCCGATCCCAGGCAACTTGAGGCCGCCGTCGATATCGGCGCACCGGTCGTCGAGATCCACACCGGCCACTACGCGGAGGCGCGCCAACCGGCGGCGGTCAAGGATACCCTTGGGCGAATCGCCAATGCCGTTGCACATGGCGTGCAACTCGGCCTGCAGGTGAATGCGGGACACGGCCTCGATTACCACAATATAAAGGCCGTCGCGGCGATTGACGGGATCCTCGAGTTCAACATCGGCCACGCCATTGTCAGCCGGGCGGTATTCAGCGGTCTGCATCAGGCGGTGGCAGACATGAAGCGCCTGTTGCAGCCGCCAGCCGCTTGATGAGCTGTCGTCCTGCCAGTGCTCAGACGCTGGATTCGAGGACCCGTTTCGCCTCTTTTTCCACGTAGTCCAGCAGCACGCTGACCGTCGGCTCGTCTTCCAGCGTCACCGCTGGCTGCAGGTCGCTCAGGGCGTGATACAGCGCAGGGACGCCACACACCGCCGCGGCACCGTGCAACCGATGCGCCAGCTGCCACAGCTCGGACCAGTCACGGCGGTCGAAGGTCTCGCGCAAGGTGCCGAGTGATGTCGGGAGCTCGGCACACAATTCGTTGAACAGCTTGGCGGCGATATTGATCGAACCCCCGGAGATCCGCATTGCCTGCGCCTCATCGCGCACAGGCCAGTCACGTTGAGGGATGCTTTGTGTGGGCGCCCTGACGAAGCGTGCCGGCGCCCCCCCGGACAACAGTTCGCTGACCGTCTGCCGCAGGTCATCGTCGCTTACTGGCTTGATCAGATAGCGGTGGATGCCCGCACGGGTGATCTCCCGCTGGTTCTTTTCAGCCGCATCGGCAGTGAGTGCAACGATCGGGACCTGGCGGTCCGGGTTGAGCGCGAGGATTCGCCGAGCGGCCTCCAGGCCGTTCATGCGCGGCATATGGACATCGAGAAATGCCATATCGATGACGTTGTCCCGCGCCACTTCTACCGCATCATCACCGTCTTCGGCGGCCAGCACACTGGCGCCCATATCACGCAGCAGGTGGGTGATCAGCTGCAGATTGATCGGGTGGTCGTCGGCCGCGAGGCACACCTTGCCTTGTAACAGGTGCTCCTGATCGACATCCTCCGTACCGGGTGCCGCGGCAGCGGGCTGTTGCATCCCGGCATACAGCGCCAGGTTGCCCGTGCGCAGGCAGCCGCGGACGCTCTCCAAAAGGTGGCGGCGTTGCAGCGGCTTGCTCAGGCAATAGTTGGCACCGGCGGCGGTAAAACGGCTCAGCAACTCTTCGTCCGAGCCGGAGACCAGGGCGATGACCGGCAACCGCCGACCGTTGCTCAGCTCTCCTATCTGCGCCAGGCATTCCTCAACCTGCGATGCCTCGTCGCCGCAACCCAGTGCTGCCAGGGCATAGCGAGAGAGGTCCAGATCGGCGAGTTCGGCAAACCCGGCGACCCCGTCCACTGCCAGGCCAAGATCGGTCAGTGCGTTTTCGAGGGCGATACGCGACAGCTGGTGCGGCTCGACCAGCAGGGCGCGACGGTTCAACGGCTTGACCTGCCGCGGTGGGGGGGCATCGGGATCCCGATCGAGCCGCACGGTCACGCGAAACACCGATCCTTCACCAGGGCGACTGTTGACGTTGATATGGCCATGCATCGCGGTGGCCAGTGAGTGGCAGATGCTCAACCCGAGCCCGGTACCCCCGAACAGGCGGTTGGTCGTGGCGCTGCCCTGGTCGAACGCCACGAACAGGCGCTGCTGTTCACCCAGCGGGATGCCGATACCCGTGTCGCTCACCGCAAAGCTGATGCCCGCTCCATGGTCGTCTTCCTCTTCGAGCATCACCCGCACGACGATCTCACCCTGATCGGTGAATTTGACGGCGTTTCCGATCAGGTTGTTGAGAATCTGGATGATGCGTGTTTCATCACCGACAAGATGGTCGGGGACGTCGCTGTAGACCATCGAGACCAGTTCGAGATGCCGCGCATGGGCCTGTGGGGCCCACAGTGCGACCGCCGTCTCGACGCATTCGCGCAGCTTGAAGGGTTCGTGGTTGAGTACCAGCTTTCCCGACTCGAGCTGTGAAAAATCCAGGATATCGTCGACGATCCGCAGCAGGGAGCTGGCCGATTTCTTGATTGTTTCGACAAAGTCACGCTGTTTTTCATCCAACGTGGTCTTGCTCAACAGGCGGGTAAAACCGATGACACCGTTCATCGGTGTGCGGATCTCGTGGCTCATATTGGCCAGGAACTCGGATTTTGCCCGGCTTGCAAGGATTGCTCGGCGGCGCGCCAGGTCGAGCTCGGCGTTGCGGATCTCGATCACCTCCATGCTCTCCTGCACCTCGCGCGTGGCCTGTTCGACCCGCTCCTGCAGCTGCTCGTGGCCGGCTTCCAGGTTCTGTGCCATGACGTTGAAACCGGCCTCGAGTTGGCCCAACTCGCCCGGGGAGTCATTTCCGACTCGGGCATCCAACTCGCCCGCCTGCACCCGTTGCATGGCGCGATTGATCTCGGAGATCGGAGACAGCAGCCGACGCAGGTACAGCATCACGAGCACCAGTGTCACCGCCAGCCCCAGTACAATGACTGTTATCCCGATCAGCGCAGCCGGGATCTGCCCGCCGCCGAGCCACACATAGACCCCGAACCCGGCCACACTGAGCAAAAGGGGGCCGAGGGCGATCAGGAACCCCCCGTAGTGGATACTGTCCGAGCGATAGGGTTTGAGGAACTCGAGCAAGGCTATCCCTTTGCTGTCCAAGCACTGCCAAACGGCCTCGTCGCGGGGGATACTAACTCGTTTTGCCCTTGCCGATTGAGTAAACTGCCGCGATGACTTACCCAACAATTGAATCCTTCGTCGGTAACACGCCACTGCTTCGGCTGCAGCGTCTGCCTGGCGCCAGCAGCAATCAGATACTGGTCAAGCTCGAAGGCAACAACCCGGCAGGCTCGGTGAAAGACCGGCCGGCGATCTCGATGATCAGGCACGCCCAGGAGCGCGGCGAGATCACGGTCGGCGACACCCTGATCGAGGCGACCAGCGGCAACACTGGCATCGCCCTGGCGATGGCTGCGGCCATCTGTGGTTTCCGCATGATACTGATCATGCCGGAGAACCTCAGTGTCGAACGTCGCGCCTCCATGCGCGCCTATGGCGCTGAACTGATCCTGGTCTCACGTGAACAGGGCATGGAAGGGGCACGCGATCTGGCACTGCAGATGGAGCGCGAGGGCAGGGGCAAGGTACTCGACCAGTTTGCCAATCCGGACAACCCGCGCGCGCATTACGAGACCACAGGCCCGGAGATCTGGCGCGACACCGCCGGCAATGTCACGCACTTCGTCAGTGCCATGGGTACGACGGGCACCATCATGGGAACCGCACGCTTTCTGCGCGAGCAGGACCCGCGGCCACAGATTATCGGCGTCCAGCCCGCCGAAGGCGCATCGATCCCCGGCATCCGCCGCTGGCCGCCCGAGTATGTCCCGGCGATCTTCGATGCCTCCCTGGTGGACCGCGAGATGGATGTCACCCAGGAAGAGGCCGAGGTCACGACCCGCCGGCTGGCCGCCGAGGAAGGCATCTTCTGCGGCATTTCTTCCGGCGGCGCGGTCGCGGCGGCGTTGCGTCTGTCGGCCGAGGTCGAGAATGCCGTCATCGTCACCATCGTCTGCGACCGTGGCGACCGCTATCTGTCCACCGGCGTCTTTCCCGCCGAATAGCAGAGATCCCTGAACATGCGTTTCTCGGTATTCGCACTGTCGTCGGTTCCCGACACTGACACCACACGGCAGGTGTTCGACCTGCACGACCTCGATGACAAGGCTGTCTCCAAGGTCCTGTTCCACCGGCGCAAACAGCAGACCGGCTCGAGCGAGGAACTGCGCTGGGATCAACGGGCGATCGCCAGTGTCACGCTGATTCAGCATTCAGTCGACAAGGTTCTGATCGAGTCGATCGGCCTGGCCGGGCACACCGAGCGGGACATGCTGCAGGCGTTGTTCACGGCGGCGATGCGCGACGGTCGCATGGTGGCCTGGGACAGTTCGCGCAGCAGTGTGCCGCTGATCCATTTCCGCAGTCTCAAGTATGCCCTGAGTTTTCCCGCGTACTGGCAGACACTGAAGGAAAGGGACGATCTCCACGTCGATCTCCTGGACTGGCTGGCGGGGCCCGGGGTGGATCGGCCGGGGCTGGACGAAACTGCGCGCAAGCTTGGCTTTCCCGGCATGTGCACTCGCACGGAAGACGATGTCTACGCCGCCTGGCTGGCGGGCCGGCACGCCGAGGTTCAGGCGTTCAGCGAGATCGCGGCACTGAATACATACCTGTTGGCACTGCGGGTGTTCAGTGTGACCGGGCAGGTGACGCGCCACGACAGCGCGCGGGTGCAGAACAACCTGCGTCAGGCGCTCGCCAGGCGCAGTGACGGGCACCTGGTCGATTTCCTTGCCGCCTGGAGGACCGAATAGATGGGACGAAGGCGCCGTCGTGTGAGCCTGCCGCAAGGCGAGTTCGAGGCCCGGATCGACAGCATGTCTCACGATGGCCGCGGCGTGGCGCGTGTCGAAGGCAAGGCAACCTTCGTGCATGGTGCCTTGCCCGGTGAGACCGTGACATTCCGCTATCTGAACCGCAAACGCAGCCACGACGAAGGACAGGTGGTGGCGGTCGTCCAGCCTTCAGAGGTCCGCGTGGAACCACGCTGCGCACAGTACGGCGTGTGTGGTGGCTGCAGCCTGCAGCACCTCGACCCGGCAGCACAGGTTCAAGCCAAGCAGGCGGTATTGATCGACAATCTTCGCCAGATCGGGCGTGTCGCACCGGACACCCTGCTTCCGCCGATCATGAATGATTCACCCTGGGGCTATCGGCGCAAGGCGCGCCTCGGGGTCAAGGATGTCGCGCGCAAGGGCAAAGTGCTGGTCGGCTTTCGCGAGCGTGGGTCGAGCTTCGTTGCGGACGTACAGATGTGTCACGTACTGCATCCGCGGGTGGGTGAAATCCTGCCGCTGCTCAGCACGCTGATCGAGTCGCTGAGTATCAGCCGGCGTCTGCCGCAGATCGAGATGGCCATGGATGACGAGCGCTGTGTGCTGATCCTGCGCATCCTCGACCCACTGGGCAGTGATGACGGGCGTCGGTTGCTTGCCTTTGCGCAGGAGAACGACGTCGTCTTCTATCTGCAACCGGGCGGACCTGAGACGGTGCGTCCGCTGGGTGAGCCTGTCGATCTGCGATACGAACTCCCGGCGTATGCCGTGACACTGGGTTTCCTGCCCGGCGACTTCACCCAGGTGAACACCGACATCAACCGCAAGATGATCGATCATGCGGTGCAGCTGCTCGATCCACGGGCCGACGACGATGTCCTCGACCTGTTTTGCGGGATCGGCAATTTCACGCTGCCGATCGCGCGCCACTGCCGGCAGGTGGTCGGTGTGGAGGGTGATGCCGGCCTGGTCGAACGCGCTCGACGCAACGCTGAAAGCAATGCCATTGCGAATGCCGAATTCTTCACCGCGGATCTGTACGGCGAGTTGCAGGCCGAACCCTGGATGACCCGGCAGTTCGACAAGGCGCTCCTCGACCCACCGCGCAGCGGTGCGCTGCAGGTGCTGCCTCTGCTGCCGGCAATGGGCGTCAGGCGCATCGTCTATGTTTCATGTTATCCGGGGACCCTGGCGAGGGATGCCGGTGAGCTGGTGGGTAAACACGGCTACCGCCTGGTCAGTGCCGGTGTGATGGATATGTTTCCGCACACGGCGCACGTGGAATCGATCGCCTTGTTCGAGCGCCGCTGATGGGCCGGGAGATCGAACGCAAGTTCCTGCTGCGCTCGGACACCTGGCGTGTTGCGGTCAGCCACAGTGCTCGCATGGTCCAGGGGTACCTGCTGCGCGGTGACAAATCGGCAGTCAGGGTCCGCATCATGGACGATACCGCCGAGCTCAACATCAAGCACACGCTGGACGGCATCAATCGGCTCGAGTACGAGTACGAGATACCACTCAGCGACGCCCGCGAGATCCTGGAACACGTTGCACTTCGTCCGATGATCGACAAGACGCGCCATCATGTCAGCTATGGAGGCCATCTATGGGAGATCGACGAGTTCCACGGTGACAATGATGGCCTGGTGATCGCGGAGATCGAACTGGAAGACGCCGATGAGGCATTCGAGCGACCGGACTGGCTCGGCGAGGAGGTGTCGGCCGACCTGCGCTATTACAACAGCAACCTGAGCAGACAGCCGTACAACCAATGGTAAGACTGGCGGTGATCTGCCTGTACCTGTCACTCGTCGCCTGCAAGCCGCCGGACACCGACATTCTCGTTTTCGCTGTCGCCAATGCGCCCAGCGTGCTCGATCCCAGGCTTGCCGGTGACGCCGTCTCGGAGCGCACCAATGCGCTGCTCTATGATCGATTGGTCACCCTGGACGAACAGGGCAGGGCACAGCCACAGATGGCCACATGGCGGGCGCTCGGTAATGATCACTACCGCCTCAGCCTGTTGCCATCACGTGCGCCGTTCTGGGACGGTCGACTGCCGGATGCACAGGACGTCGCTGCGACCTATCGCAGTCTCCTCGATCCCACGCTGGGTTCACCGCATGGTGGCGCACTGGCCAACATCCGGACGGTGGCAGTCGTCAACGATGGCGACGTGGATTTCCTGCTGAAAAAGCCGGATCCGTCTTTTGTCAGCCGTCTGACGGTCGGCATCGTGCCGGCGCAGGCAGCGACCGGTGGCGACCTGGGTCGGCATCCCATTGGCAGTGGCCCCTTTGCCTTCGTCGGATGGAGAGACGACGGTGGCGTGCTGTTGCGCCGCCGCAGCGACGGACAACAGGTGGCAATGGTGCCGGTGGCCGATCCCACGATGCGCACCCTCAAGCTGCTCCGCGGTGAGGCGCACCTGTTGCAGAACGACCTGCCCAGCGAGCTGTACGGCTATCTGGCGGGCACGTCCGGTCTGACTCTGGAGGAGGGGCCGGGCACCACCTTCGCCTATATCGGTTTCAATCTCGATGACGCGGTGCTGTCCAGCCGCGATGTGAGGGCCGCCATCGCGCACGCGATCGACCGTGACGCGATCATCCGTTACCTGTTCGGTGGGCGCGCGCACAAGGCCGAGTCAGTTCTGCGTCCGCAGCATTGGGCCGGCGCGAGTGATCTGCTCGCATACCGCTACGACCCACAGCGTGCGCGCGACCACCTGCAGCGTGCGGGCTACGATGAACAGCATCCATTGACGCTCAGCTACAAGACATCGACCGATCCCTTTCGTCTGCGCATCGCGCACGTGCTGCAGAGTCAGCTGGCGGCCGTGGGTATTGATCTGAAGGTCAGCAGCTACGAGTGGGGCACGTTCTTTGGCGACATCAAGGCCGGTCGATTTCAGATGTACAGCCTGGCCTGGGTGGGCGTGAATACACCCGATATCCTGCGCTATGCGTTTCACAGTGAATCGGTGCCTCCCGGCGGCGCCAACCGCGGCCGCTATCGCTCGGGCGAGGTCGATGCACTGATCGAACGTGCAGAGCGTGCCGATCCGGCACAGGCCGCGCAGCTCTATGCTGCCGTGCAGCAGCGGGTACATGACGACTTGGTCTATGTGCCGCTGTGGTATGAGTCGAATATCGCGGTGGCACGGGGACTGGAGGGTTATGTGCCTGGTCACGACGGCAACTACCGCGCACTGGCCCACACGAGGATGACGCATGTCCAGAGCAACTGAGCGTTGGATCCATATCGACATCCCACATCAACGGCTGTCGTTGTTCGATGGAAAGACATGCGTGGCAGGGTGGCCGGTGTCGACGGCGCGCAACGGGCCCGGTGAACAGACGGGTTCCGAGTGCACGCCGCGCGGGGAACATCGTGTCCGCATCAAGATCGGCGATGGTTGTGCGGTCAACAGCGTGTTTGCGGCGAGGCGCCCGACTGGCGAGGTATACAGCGAGCAGCTCGCCCGCAGCCAGCCACAGCGAGACTGGATCCTGACGCGCATCTTGTGGCTGACCGGCTGTGAACCCGGACGCAACCGCGGCGGTGACTGCGACACCCTGAGGCGCTTCATCTATATCCACGGTTGCCCGGACAGCCTGCCAATGGGGTCGCCTGAATCACACGGGTGTATCCGGATGCGTAATGCCGACCTGGTCGATCTGTTCGAACAGGTCGATGTCGGCACCCGGGTGCTGATCGACGAACAAGGCAACAGTCACGATGATTAACGTGAAACTCGCGGAGCGTATCCTCAGCCCCGTCTCCCCGCAGGCGGGAGACGGCAGGAGTGAGGGAAAAGGTGATGGCTGTCAGGTATGACCGTTAGGCTGATCTCACAGCTGATCGACACCCTGATCGTGCTGTTCGGCGTCAGCACTTTGGTGTTTCTGCTGTTGGTGCTGATCCCCGGTGACCCGGTCGACGTGGTGCTCGGCGAGTCGGCTCAGGCGGCCGATCGCGAAGCGATGCGTGCCGCCCTTGGCCTCGACCGGCCATTGCCGGAACGCTGGCTGAAATTCTATGTTGACCTGGCGCATGGCGACCTTGGGGACTCGCTGGTCCGACTGCAGCCGGTCACAGACCTGATAAGGCAGCGACTGCCGGCGACCCTGCAACTGGCGGCGGCGGCATTCGTGCTGGTGCTGCTGATCGCAATGCCGCTGGGCATCATCGCCGCGCGCCACCGGGGGCGCTGGCCAGACAGCCTGGCGCAGACGTTCGCGCTGGTCGGGGTGTCGATTCCCAACTTCTGGCTGGGTCCGCTGCTGGTACTGTTGTTTTCCGTCTATCTCGGTTGGACTCCGGTCAGCGGCAATCTCGAATCCGGCAGCCTGGTACTGCCGGCGATCACCCTCGGCCTGTCGATGGCCGCGATCACCACACGCATGATGCGCAGCAGTCTGCTCGAGATCGAGTCCCAACCCTTCCTGCGCACGGCGCGCTGCAAAGGGCTGAGCGAAGGCGCGGTGATGCTGCGTCACAGTCTTCCCAACGCGATGCTGCCGGTCATTACGGTGCTGGGCCTTCAGCTCGGCGGCCTGCTTGCCGGCGCCGTGATCACCGAAGTCGTCTTCTCCTGGCCTGGCATCGGCTCACTGCTGGTCGATGCGATCCGTCAGCGGGATTACCCGGTCGTACAGGGTGTCGTGCTGTTCATCGCCCTGAGCTACGTACTGGTGAATCGCCTGAGTGACACGCTCGCTGCATGGCTGGATCCACGCATCCGCGAGAGGGCGTAATGCGAACCTCGTCCCTCATTCTCCTGGCATGGTTGTCGATGGCGGTCGTCGGCCTGCTGCCGGTCATCGAGCCCTATCGGGTTTCGCTGCCCGAGATCCTGGCAACGCCCTCGACCGATCATTGGCTGGGTACCGATGAACTGGGGCGACCGGTGCTTGATCGCCTGCTTTCAGGGGCCGGCGTATCGCTGCTCGTGGCGCTGACCACGGTGACGATATCGGCGCTGATCGGGATCGCAGTGGGGCTGGTCGCCGGCTATTTCGGTGGTGTCACCGACCGTCTGATCAGCCGCGTCATCGAGATATTCCTTGCTTTTCCCGGCATGCTGCTGGCGATCGCGATGGCGGCGATGATCGGCCCCGGCATCGATAACGTGATCATTGCGCTGGCGGTGATGGGCTGGGTCGGCTATGCGCGCCTGGTGAGGGTGCAGGTGATGTCGTTGCGCCAGCGTGACCATGTGCTCGCGGCGGCTGCGCTGGGCAGCTCGGACCTGACGATCATGCGCCGGCATCTGTTGCCGCTGGTGATGGCCCCGGTCTGGGTCGAGGCCAGTTTCGGTGTGGCCGGTGCCGTGGTGGCCGAGGCGGGGCTTTCGTTCCTGGGGCTGGGTATCCAGGCGCCCGATGCCTCGTGGGGAGGGATGATACGCGATGGTGTACGTTACCTGCTGGTGGCGCCACACCTCGTCGTGGCGCCCGGCATGGCGTTGTTTCTGGTCGTGCTGGCGGCGAATCTGTTCGGTGATGCGCTGCGTGACCGCTTCGATGTCACTTCACGTAATAGTTGGTGAAGAACAGGTCGTCGACGAGGGTTTCCCCGGTAAGGTCCTTGAGTTGCGCCTGTACCGATGCCAACGCCCTGGTGCGCAGCGCCTCCTTGCCCTCGCGACTCTTCAGTTGATTGCCGTCTTCCCCGGCGATCAGCATTAGAATGGCATGGCGCAGCGCGGCTGCATGCAGTTCGATCTGCGGCAGGGTCTGGGCATTGCGGGTCATCAGCTGGACGTCGCAGCGGATGTATTTCGGCCCACCGCTCAGGTTGCTGACAATCGACGGGGTGAGGGCGTAGTAGCCGATCTCGACAGGTGGTTCCTCACCATCTGCGCCCAGTACCGGGCACGCGATGATGAGGACCGCTGCCAACAGCATGGCAGCGCGCGTAACGAGTTGCTTTGCGGGGATACCTTTCATGAAGAGCCGAAACCTGTGTTGAGTCCATTGTTCAAGGTGCGTCGGGGTCCGTTGTGATGCTGCATGGACCGGTCATGATCGATCTGCTCGGGACGGCGATCACGGCCGAGGACCGTGGGCGCCTGCTGCACCCGGCCACTGGCGGGGTGATCCTGTTCAGTCGCAACTTCGCGTCGCCGCAGCAGCTCTATCGGCTGGTGCAGGAGATTCATGAGCTGCGGTCACCGCACCTGCTGATCGCGGTCGACCAGGAAGGTGGCCGTGTGCAGCGTTTCCGCGAGGGCATCACCCGCCTGCCCGCCGCCGCTGCTTTCGCACAACGCTGCGGTAACGATATGCAGACGGCTCGCCGTGCCGCGCACGAGATGGGCTGGCTGATGGCAGCCGAACTGCGGGCACTTGGTGTCGATTTCAGTTTTGCGCCGGTACTCGACCTGAACCACGGCATCAGCAGCGTGATCGGCGACCGCGCGTTTGCCGCCGGGGCGGATACGGTCAGCCAGCTGGCGGGAGCCTGGATGCTGGGCGCACGCGAGGCCGGCATGGTCAGCGTCGGCAAGCACTTTCCCGGGCATGGCGGCGTCACTGCCGACTCTCATCTCGATCTGCCGATCGACGGGCGCAGCCTCGATGCCCTGATGCAGCAGGATCTGCAACCGTTCATCCGCCTGATCGACAACGGCCTGGAGGGCATCATGCCGGCGCATGTGATCTTCGTCTCGTGCGACGACCAGCCGGCAGGGTTCTCGCGTTTCTGGCTGCAGGACGTGCTGCGCGGCAGGCTGCGTTTCCAGGGCGTTATCTTCAGTGACGATCTGAGCATGGCCGCCGCCGGGCATGCAGGCTGTCACGGCGATCGCGCGCAGGCCGCGCTGGACGCCGGTTGTGACATGGTGCTGGTCTGCAATGATCCCGCGGGTGCGGACGAGGTTCTGGAACGACTGAGCAACTACCACGACCCGGTGGCGCAGTCACGGATGATTCGACTGCACGGGCGTCCGGCGCGCCGGCTCGACAGGCTGCACGAGGACAGACGCTGGCACCATGCGGTCGAGCTGGCAGCACAGTTGACGGCCCAGACCAACCTCGCACTGAATCTGGAAGCACCGATATGAACGACGAAGCGCGGCGTGAAGAGGCCGCAGCAGTGATGCGACAGGCGGACTGCCTGTACACGAAAGCCGAGGTAGAGGCCGCATTCGACCGCATGGCAACGGCAATCAACAGGGATTTGCGCGGTGGCGATGTCCTCCTGATCTGCGTGATGAACGGCGGCCTGGTGGCATCAGGTATCCTGTTGCCGAGACTCGACGTGCAGCTACGTGTGGACTACCTGCATGCCAGCCGCTATCGCGAACGCACCACCGGCGATCAGCTGCACTGGAAAGTTGAACCGGCGCAGTCGCTGGCGGGTAAGGACCTGCTGATCATCGATGACATACTCGACGAGGGTTACACGCTGGATGCAATCATCCGCTATTGCCGCCAGCACTCGCCGGCGAGCGTGCGCGCAGCAGTGCTGGTGCGAAAGGAACACGGCCGTGGCGTGCGCCCACCAGTCGATTACATAGGCCTGAGTGTCCCTGACCGCTACGTATTCGGGTACGGTATGGACTACAAAGGGTATTGGCGAAATGCGCCCGGCATCTACGCCGTGGCGGAGTAGCTGGGCATCGAAACGGAGACCCGGAACAGTGCAGGCACTCGGCATCATCGGTGGATCAGGCCTGACACGGCTGACAGCGCTCGAAGTGGACCGGCAGGAGGTCGTCACCACCCCCTACGGTGATCCCTCGGCGCCCCTGACGTTCGGCCACGTCGACGGCAGTCCAATCGTATTCCTGCCGCGGCATGGCAGTGCACACACGGTTCCACCGCATCGCGTGAACTACCGCGCCAACCTGTGGGCCTTGAAAAGTGCCGGGGTCGGACAGGTGATCGGTGTCGCCGCCGTCGGGGGCATCACCGCGGCATTGGCACCGGGCGTGCTGTGCGTACCGGACCAGATCATCGATTACACCTGGGGCCGGGATCACACATTGTTCGAGAAGGACCTGAGCAGCGTCACTCATATCGATTTCACCGACCCCTATTGCGAGGCGCTGCGCCAAGACATCCTGGATGCGGCGGATGGTATCGGTGTCCCGGTGACGGATGGCGGCACCTATGCGGCCACGCAGGGTCCGCGTCTCGAAACCAGGGCCGAGATTGAGCGCCTGGAGCGCGACGGCTGTGACATGGTAGGGATGACCGGCATGCCCGAAGCCGCACTGGCCCGCGAACTCGGCCTTTGTTATGCGTGTCTTGCGCTCAGCGTCAACTGGGCGGCGGGCAAGACAGACGGCCCGATCACGATGGCCGAGATCGAGCACTTTCTCGATTCCGGCATGGCGCAGGCACGCAAAGTACTCGCCGCGGTAGCCTGCCGATGACGGCCCGACGAATCGGTGTCGTGCTGCTCGGCTGCGTGATGGCCGGGGCATGTGATGCCGGCCGCACGCCGCAGGAGTTTGATCTCGGTATGCAGTCGTTGCAGGCCGGCAACTATGCGGAAGCCTACTGTCGCTGGAAGCCACTCGCCGAGCGCGGCTATGCCGAGGCGCAATACAACATCGGCTGGCTGTATGCCAACGGCAACGGGCTGGCGGTCGACATCGGACAGGCGCTCGACTGGTGGATGAAAGCAGCCGCGCAGGGACATGCGGACGCCCAGTTCGCGGTCGGCCTGGCCTACACCACGGGCGACGGGATCAAGGCCGATCTCGACGAAGCGGTGAAGTGGTATCTGGCCGCCGCCAGACAGGGACACCAGGATGCGCGTGAAATCCTGTTGCGCCTCAATGGCGATCCGACGATGAACCTCTTCGAGAAACACCCCGAACTCGTGCATGAGAGTTGGTTCGGCTGGGCGGCCGTGATCAACAATGACCGCATCAACGTGCGCGCGGGACCGGGCACAGAACACGAAATCGTGGCACAGATGGAGAAAGGTTCCGCGGTGCGGGTCATCGGGCAGCGCGGCGACTGGTACATGGTTGTGATGCCGCCGTTCAAAGAGGGGCGGACGGCGTGGATTTTCAAAACCCTGGTGAGTGACGCGGACAGATAGGCCATAATCGCCGCAGCAATCGCGGAAAGTTTTTACGAGGATTACCTATGACAACGGCAACGCAACAGACATCCGGCAGTGCGTGGTTTTCCAAACTGGTGGTAGTGCTCCTGCTTGCCCTGGCCATCGGCCTGTACCTGCGCATCGTCATGGTCGAGGAAACCGGCACGGTCAGTCACGCGGCCGCGCCGCAGGCAAGCATGCGGGTGGTGGAGGGCAAGACCCCGGCTGCCGGGGCCGCGGAAGTCAGCGAGCCCAGGGACCTGCCGGAGGACCAGATGGCCTTGATCAGGCGGGTATTTGCACCGGAACTCAAGGACTGATCGACCCGAGACTCCAGGGCCCGGCATGCCGCGCCGTGAATAGGCATCAGGCTTTTTCAGCAACCGGATGGCTTGATTATCAAAACCGATAATCAAGGAGTTACTGGCATGCCATTGCCCATCGATGAAGCAGGCGGACGAAGTTGAGCCGTAACCCCACCGATCATGCGCCGCCGCGGCAATCGGGCAGTCAACCGTGGTTCGCACGCAGATGGGCCTGGCTGCTGTTGATCGTGAGCGCCATTGCGTTGGAACTGGCCGCGCTGGGCTTTCAGTACGGCATGGGACTCGACCCCTGTGTCATGTGTATCTACGAGCGTGTGGCGGTCTTTGGCCTGATGCTGGCCGGTACCCTCGGTTTTTTGCGCCCGGCCGGTGCAATGCTACGCTGGACCGGTTACCTGGCATGGGCGATCAGCGCCGGTTGGGGGCTGCAACTGGCACTGCGGCATGTCGGCATTCAGATCGACCGCACGCCGGCGCTGAGTTGCAGCTTCGTGGCGGAATTTCCAACATGGGCCAGGCTCGACGAATGGTTGCCGGCAGTATTTCTGCCGACCGGTTATTGCGACGATATCCAATGGGAATGGCTGTCGCTGACGATGGCGCAATGGATGGTTGTCGTATTTGCCCTGTATCTGCTGACGCTGGCTGTGGTGCTGCTCGCCGAACTGCGCACGGCACATTGAGAACCGCCCCGGCGGAAGCGCTGAATCCGTGAAATACTGCCGCTCTACGGCCCGGATCGCCGGGTGGATGCATCTAACAATCGAGGAGAATGACGATGCCAGATTTTGGTGGTCTGATCGGCTCTTTTCTACAGAGCGCCATGGCACCCTCCGGCAACCAGCGGATGGGCAGTGCGCTGGAGGGTCTGCAGCGCGGCGGCAGCCAGGCATCGGGTGCTGGCGGCGGTGCCGATCTGCTCAGCAGCCTGCGTGATGCGGTGCAGGGCGGGTTGGGAAAGGCCGCACAGAACCCGGCCGCGGCCGGCGGTATGGGGGCAATCCTGGGTTCGCTGCTCGGCGGCGGCTCGGACTCGATAAAGGGCGCGCTGGGCGGCGGCGCATTGGCGATGCTGGCCAGCGTGGCGATGAAATCGCTGGCCGCCAACAGCGGTGGCAGCAACGGCAACCCGGCCGCCGCGTTTGCCGGTCAGTTCTCCACAGACACGGTCGTGTCACCGGCCCCGCGATCCTCGCAGGCGACCGCAGAACTCGTGCTCCGCGGCATGATCAATATTGCAAAGTCCGATGGCGAGATCTCGCGCGAGGAGTCGCAGCGGATTGTCGGCAAGATTCTCGAGACTGGCCAACTCGACGAGGACAGCCGGCAATGGCTCGCCCGGGAGATGCAGAAACCGCTCGACCTGCAGGGTCTCGCGGCAGATATCCCGAACCCCCAGGTCGCGGCGCAGGTCTACGCCGCGTCGTTGCTCGCAGTCGAGATCGACACCGTGGCCGAGAAACAATACCTGGAGCAGTTCGCGCGACTGACCGGCCTCAGCCCCCAGGTCGTGCAGCAGATTCACCAGGCAATGGGCCTGGCAACCTGAATGCCCGCTGGCCGACAACGGCCAGCGCCTGAGGCCGTGTAAGCCGGTCCGCCGACCCGATCCGGATCAACGACAACGAATTCGTACTCAGCGTGGGTATCGGCGGCGCGTCCGGCTGTCCTGTCAGCGTCTGGGGGGCACGCGACCAGAGGGTGCCGGGCGCGCCGCTGGCGGGCGGGGTGGTTGGTATGCCGGGTGTTCGGGCGGCCACAGGCTCGGCGGGGATGGGCGGTAACCCTGCCATGGTGCTCCGGGGCGGCCGGGTGGATGTGGATGGACCGGGCGCGGATAGGCGTACACAGGTGTACTGCTGGTGGGCGGGTCACGCAGCGCCTGCTCACGGGCCGCCAGTTCACGCTGCCGAAGCGCATATTCGCGGTCGAGTTCCCGGCGCTCTCTACGTTCACGTTCCAGGTCTTTACGTGACGCCTCCATGCGTCTGGACTGGTTGATGATCGAATAGGGATCGTCGGCGGGTGCCAATGCCGGTTCCGCGTAACTGGGGACGGCCAGCGCCTCGGCGGTTTCGGCGTGGGCGGGTGGCGGGTGATCGGTAAAGTGCGCACGGCCCTCGCCGTCGGTCCAGCGATACAGCAGCCCGGAATCCGCGATCGCGATAGGCGATGTCACCACGAGCAGCAGAAACAGTCGGCAATTCACGCATGGCATGCTGGCAATTCTCCCTTGTCGCCGTCGCTCCGGAGGGCGTCCTTTGCTGGAGCCGGGCCCTCTCGGCGGTCCAGCCATCGGCCCCTGGGTATCGCTGCCCTCATCCTGATCTTCTCCCGAGGGCAGAAGGAGCAGGATATGCCGGACCCAATCAACAGAATAGCCCACTAAACCATCCGACCAACCGCAATCCGACAGCGGCGTCCCGTGGCGCCCGGTACAATGCCGGGCCATGCGAGCCGTAGCCGATACCTCAGATTCGATTCACCAGACCCTGCAGCGGGTGTTCGGTTTTTCCAGCTTCCGTACGCAGCAGCAGGCCGTCATCGAAGACGTGGTCCGAGGCGCCGATGCCTTCGTGCTGATGCCGACCGGTGGCGGCAAGTCGTTATGCTACCAGATCCCGGCGCTGCACCGGCCAGGGGTCGGGATTGTCGTATCGCCGCTGATCTCGCTGATGAAGGACCAGGTCGATGCACTGTGCGCCAATGGCGTGGCGGCAGCTTTCTATAATTCCAGCCAGGGATCCGAGGCCGCACGCCAGGTGCTCGGCCGGCTGCACGATCACGCGCTCGACCTGTTGTACATCAGCCCGGAACGGTTGATCTCGGGCGGCTTTCTCGACCGTCTGGCCGACATCGATATCGCATTGTTCGCGATCGACGAGGCACACTGTGTGTCGCAATGGGGGCACGATTTCCGCCCTGAATACGCGGCACTCGGCGCACTGCGCGAGCGTTTTCCAGGGGTCCCGCTGGTGGCTCTCACCGCGACCGCCGATGCGCAGACACGCGAAGACATCGTCCGCGTGCTGGGGCTCGGTCACGCCAGACGGCATATCACCGGTTTCGACCGCCCCAATATCCGGTACACGGTGCTGGAGAAACACAAACCATTCGAGCAGTTGCTGCGCTTTCTCGACGGGCGGCGTGACCAGGCCGGCATTGTTTATGCGCTGTCGCGCAAAAAGGTTGAAGAGGTCGCTGCGAAACTGTGCGCTCAGGGTATCCGTGCCGCTGCCTACCATGCCGGTTTTCCGACCGCACAACGCGACCAGGTGCAGGAACATTTCCTGCGTGACGAATTGCAGGTCGTGGTCGCCACGGTCGCATTCGGGATGGGTATCGACAAACCCAACGTACGCTTCGTGGTCCATTTCGACCTGCCCAAGCACATCGAGGGCTACTACCAGGAGACCGGCCGCGCCGGGCGCGATGGCCTGCCGTCCGAGGCCCTGCTGCTGTACGGTGCGCAGGACGTGGTCACCGCGCGCCGCCTGATCGACGGCAATCAGAACCCTCAGCAGCAGCGCGTCGAGATACACAAGCTCAACGCGATGGTGGCGTTGGCGGAGGCGGTCACCTGCCGCCGCCGCGTGCTGCTCGGATACTTCGGTGAGACGCTCGCAAAAGACTGCGGCAATTGTGATGTATGCACCGATCCACCGGCCAGGTTCGACGCCACCGTGGATGCGCAAAAGGCCCTTTCATGCGTCTACCGCGTGGAGCAGCGCTTCGGCATCAAACACGTCATCGACGTGCTGCGCGGTGCCGATACCGAGCGCATCCGCAGCCTGCGCCACGACCGGCTGTCGACCTATGGCATCGGCAGCGACAAGAGTGAGCAGGAGTGGACATCGATCATCCGCCAGCTGATCCACCACGGCTACCTGGAGCAGGACATCGCCAATTACTCGGTGCTCACATTGACGCCGACAGCACGTCCGCTGCTCAAGGGCGAGCTGCGGCTGGACCTGGCCAAACCACGCATCAAGGAAGTCGGCAACAAGACGAAACGGCCCAGGGCGGACGCGAACGGCCCCTATGACGAGACGCTGTTCGACGAGTTGCGCCGACTGCGCAAGGCACTGGCCGATGCCGAAGGCAAGCCACCGTACATCGTGTTCGGTGATGCGACCCTGGTGCAGATGGCGCGTGACAAGCCGCTGACCGAACAGGACCTGCTGGCGATCAGCGGCGTCGGGCAGCACAAGCTCGACAAGTACGGGGATGACTTCCTCAATGCGATCGCCGAATACTGCGTCGCCAGCGGTGAGCGGGGAGGGGCGTTGGCCCCGGCGCTGCGCGACACCTGGCAACTGTGTCAGCAGGGCCTGGACCTCGATGCCATCGCCAGTCGGCGTGGCCAGACGCTGGCCGAGACCGTGGCCCAGCTGCTCAAGCTGATTGATGCCGGCCAGCCGGTTGCACCCGAGCGCCTGATCGCGAAGAGGAAATACGCATTGATCGAGGGCGTGCTGCAGGATTTCGGTGCCGGGGCAGACTGGCAGGTGTTGCGCGACGCCCTGCCGCCGCTGGTCGCCGATCATGAAATACGGCTGGTCAAAGCCGGCTGGTGATCCGGGTGCGTGAGGGCGGGCTGCTCAATGGCGATACCGTTGGATTGTTTCCCCCGACACCTGAGATGATGCAGGCAGGCGATCACGGCAAACGGCCGTGACGTCACCGCACGATCCATGGCAGCTGTCGGCCAGGAGGCAGAATGCAGATCAGAGTCGGATTCGAGCTGATTTACGCGTGTCCGCAACCGACACCGATGATCCTGACGCTGAATATCCATTTCACCCGCGCTTCCGATCTCGTCACCGCGGACCACATCATCACCAACCCACCGGTCGCGATCACTGCTTATCGCGACGGGTTCGGCAATTGGTGCAGCAGAATTGTCGCACCTCGCGGCGACATCCGGATCTCATCCGACGCCCTGGTCAACGACACCGGACTGCCGGACCCGGTGGATATCAACGCGACCCAGTCGGCCGTCGAAAACCTGCCGGCGGAGACACTGGTGTTTCTGCTCGGCAGCCGCTACTGCGAAACCGACCGACTCTCGGAAACGGCATGGGCGATATTCGGACAGACGCCGTTGGGCTGGCCGCGCGTGCAGGCGATCTGCGATTTCGTGCACAACCACATCACCTTTGGCTATCAGCATGCACGGGTGACCAGGACGGCACTTGAGGCATTCAATGAGCAGCGAGGCGTCTGTCGCGACTACACGCACCTCGCGATCGCTTTTTGCCGCTGCCTGAACATCCCGGCTCGCTACTGCACCGGTTACCTGGGTGACATCGGTGTCCCGGCGTCGGCGGATCCGATGGATTTTTCCGCCTGGTTCGAGGCCTACCTGGGAGGGCGCTGGCACGTGTTCGATCCGCGCAACAATCGGCCCAGGGTAGGGCGGGTACTGATGGCCCAGGGCCGTGACGCAGCCGATGTGCCGCTGAGCAACGCATTCGGCCCAAATATCCTGAAGAGCTTTCGGGTATGGACGGACGAAGTGGCGGCAACACCGCGTTACTGACGAGCCTCGGTGATGACGACGGCAGACACCGCGAATCCAGAACCATTGTTGGCCGCTGACGAACCGGCGGCCTTCGAACTGTTCAATGTGCAAGCCAGGGGCAACGTCGTGCTGGTTTGCGATCACGCTGCAAACCGCGTCCCGCAGCACCTGCACAAACTCGGTCTGGACGACGTCCGGCTCGCCGATCATATCGCCTGGGACCCTGGCGCCGCCGCGGTGGCACGGCAACTGGCGGCGCGCCTGGACGCACCGCTGGTGTTGAGCGCGTATTCACGGCTGCTCATCGACTGTAATCGACCGCTGCACAGCCCGCAGAGTATCGCGCAGCGAAGCGCGGGTGTGACGGTCCCCGGCAATCTCGGCTTATCGCAACACGACCGACAGGCGCGCATCGACGCCGTGTTCCGTCCGTACCATGATGCGATAGAGCGGCTGCTCGATCATCGCGACAGACAACCGACGCTGTTCATCAGCGTGCACAGCTTCACGCACGTCCTCGACGGCAAGCCAAGGCCATGGCACGTCGGCGTCTCCTGGTATCGCGACGCTCGCTTCGCCCGGTTGCTGTTCGATGCGCTGGCACGCAGCGACGACATCCTCGTGGGCGACAACCAACCATATCCGATCGAGGAAGCGTTCGATTACACGATCCCGCAACACGCTGCCCGCCGGGGCCTGCCCAGTGCGATGATCGAGATACGCCAGGACGGCATCCGTACCGAGGCGTCGGTGCAGGCCTGGGCTGCACGGCTGGCCAGCGCCTACCAACGAATCGAGGCAGCCGCGCTGGCCATCCGGCTTGTGTGAGCGTCGGGGCCCGAGCATCGATCAGCGCTTGCGCGCCAGGCTCAGACCGTCGGCCACCGGCAGCATCGACAGGTCGATGCGTTCGTCGTCCAGCAGGCGTTTGTTGAATGCCCGCAGCGCGAGGGTGTCGGCATCCTGGTCACCCTGGTCGGCAACCCGCCCTGACCACAGCACGTTGTCGACCAGGATCAGTCCGCCCGGGCGCAGCAGCCGCAGGCAGGCCTCGTAGTAGTCGGTATAGGCGGTCTTGTCGGCATCGATGAACGCCATGTCATAGCATCCGGCTTCGCCGGCGGCCAGTCGCGCCTGCAGCGTATCCATGGCAGGTGCCAGCACCAGTTCGATGCGCCTGGCGACGCCGGCCTCTATCCAGTAGCGGCGCGCGATATCCGTCCACTCCTCGCTGATGTCACAGGCCAGCAGACGCCCGTCCTGCGGCAGTGCCTGTGCCACGCACAGCGCGCTGTAGCCGGTGAACACACCGATCTCGATGACCTGCCGCGCGCCGATCAGGCGTGCCAGCAGGGCCATGTACTGCCCCTGTTCAGGCGCGATCTGCATTCGCGACAGCGGCAACCCCGCCGTTTCTTCGCGCAGGCGCCGTGCCACCTCCGGCTCACGCAGCGAGTTGTGCAACAGGTAGTCGTAGACCTGTGGCGCCAGACCGAGACTCTTGTTGCTCATCGCGGCCAGCCCTGTTGCATCCGGAACAGGTCCAGCTGCCGCTGCTGCTGCAACTGGAACTGCCACTGCTGATTCATTGCATCCAGTCCCGGCCGGATTCCGGGCCCGGGTATGGCGGCCGGTTTTCGGTTGCGCCAGATAAACTCCTGCCGCTGACGCTCCTGCAACAACCGCTGCTCAGTTTGCTGCTGAAGATCGAGCCCCTGCCGCACCGTCGCCTGTGCTGGGGATGGCGGCTGCAATGCGCCTGGTGGATACAGGGACTTGGGCTGCTGCATCTGGCGCAGTGCCTGCGCGCTCTGGTTGTTGAGCTGGTTCAACGGCGCCGGATTGGCAGGCAGCGGGTCTGCCGCCGCATTGACCGCCACCCATGCTGCCGCAAACAGGGCCGACACGGCGACACGATGTCGGTATTCAACGATCAACACCGCGACAGCCGGCTGGCAATCCCGTGGTCCCGCGTCACTCGAACAACCCGAGGTATTGTGCAAGGCCTTCCTGCTCGAGTCTGTCCTTTGGCACGAAACGCAGGGCTGCCGAGTTGATGCAGTAACGCTGACCGGTCGGTGCAGGGCCGTCATCGAATACATGGCCCAGGTGCGAATCCGCGTGACGACTGCGCACCTCGGTGCGAGGCAGTATCAGTTTGTAGTCCGTGTGCTCGACGACCATCGCGCTGTCGAGCGGGCGCGTGAAACTCGGCCAGCCGGTACCCGAATCGAACTTGTCAGTGGACGAGAACAGGGGTTCGCCGCTGACCACATCGACATAGATGCCGGGCTCTTTGTTGTTCCAGTAGGCATTGTCGAACGGTGGCTCGGTGCCTTCCTTCTGGGTCACCCGGTACTGCAGTGGGCTGAGACGCTCGCTCAACTCCTGTTCGGATGGCTTGCTGAATTCGCCGGCATCGACGGCAGTGGTGTCTTTCGCATGGTCCATGTGAATCTCCTCGCCCCAGGTGCGTTGCAGATAGCGATCACGCCCGGAGTTGTAACGGTAGAACTTGTAGCGCAGCGGGTTCCTTGCCGCGTAATCCTGATGATAGTCCTCGGCCGGATAGAACACGCCGACCGGCTCGATCGCCGTGACGACCTCACTGGTGTAGCGCCCGCTGTCGGCCAGCGCCTGCCGGGAGGCCAGCGCGCGTTGCTTCTGGTCTTCATCGTGGTAGAAGACCGCTGTGCTGTATTGATGCCCACGATCGACGAACTGTCCGGTGCCGTCGGTGGGGTCGATCATGCGCCAGAAGGCCTGCAGCAGATCATCGTAGCTGATCCGTGCGGGGTCAAAACGTACCTGCACGCTCTCCAGGTGACCGCTGCCGCCACCCGAGACCTGTTCATAGGTCGGATTCTCCAAGCTGCCGCCGGTGTAGCCCGAGACGGCTTCCAGTACGCCGGGTACCTTTTCGAAGTCGGCCTCCACGCACCAGAAGCAACCGCCGGCAAAGGTGGCCAGATGCGATTTGCCATCTGCCGCTACGGCCGCGACAGCGGGTGCCTGCACCGTCTTGGGTCCGGTTTGTCCCGGCCACCACCACAGTACCACCCCAAGCAACGCCAGCAGCATGGCGCCAACAACCACCGACCTGTTCATACGTCTTGTCCACCCAATATTCCGATCATCTGCCATTAGACCGGGCGAAACGGGGAAATCTTCCATTCGCTTTGCGCGAGAAATCACACCCCGGGGGAAAGGCCGTGTCTGTCAGGCCAATACGATCCGGTACTTCTCGATCGAGATCCGGCGTTTCTTGTACAGACGTCCCAGGGCGCGTTTGTAGTTCGCCTTGCTGGCCTTGAAGGTCTTGTAGATCAGGTCCGGCGGGCTCTTGTCGGTGATCGGCGAGACACCGTCATGGTGGTGCAGATAGTCGAGAATCGCGCCCTCGAGCTGGTCGACCACTTCGGCAGAGGGTGGCTGCAGCGTCAGATCGATCTTGCCGTCATCACGGATCGCCTTGATGTAGCCACGCAGCCGCTGACCGAACTTGAGCGGCTGGAACACATCGGCTTTGAAAATCAGGCCAAGGTGCGAGTTGCTGATCACTGCCTTGAAGCCCAGCTCCGTGGTTGCGGCGATCATCAGCTTCACTTCGTCACCTGGCGCAAACCCACGGCCGTCCTCGCTCAGATGCCGGTTGTATTTTGTCGAGGCGGCAATGCGGTTCGTGTCCGTGTCGAGATAGACACAGACCACATAGGAGCGCCCCTGATGCATCGGCCATGCCTGTTCATTGAACGGCACCAGCAGGTCCTTGCTCAGCCCCCAGTCGAGAAAAGTCCCGACATCGTTCTGCTGCCTGACCTTGAGGTAGGCGCATTCACCGACCATCGCGGCCGGTGTCTCGCGGGTCGCGATCAGGCGGTCGTCGGAATCGTTGTAGACGAACACGTGCAACCAGTCGCCCGCCTTGCAACCGTCGGGCACGTCGCGCTTGGGCAACAGGATCTCGCCGGACGCGCCACCGTCCAGGTACACACCGAAGGCCACTGTCTTCACCACCCGCAGACGATTTTTCCGACCGACATACACCATGCGACGCGTCCCTTATCTCCCCGCAAGAATATCAGCGCCGGAGGCACGATAGCCAAGCAGCAGGCGTGCGCTGAACCAGAAAATCGCCATCGGCAGCAGGACGATCTCGAAAACATAGACCGCGAGCACGATGATCGCCTGCTCGCTGAGCCGGTCGGTCATCGTGACCAGCTGGCCGACGGTGTCGCGAATCTTTGCGCTGTCGATCGACAGGATGTCCTGGATCGATCCGAACGCGTTCAGCTGCTGTTTTGCGGCATCCATCTGTTGTGTGGCCTGCTCGTAGTGCCCCTGCACGACCGAGCTGTTGTGTACACCGCTGATCGCCCAGGGCGTGATCGCGGCGAACAGCCAGACGACGATCCCCATGCGAATGGCGCGGATCAGTATCTGGTTGAAATCGCCGCAGCCGGTACACCGGTCCAGGCCGATGCGGAACAACAGCAGGGCAAGCAGCGCCAGTGGCACCCAGGGTGTGAACAGCAGATCACCCAACAGACGCATTGCCCAGAGTGCGGTCGCGGCTATCAATGCAGCGGTCGAAAAACGTTCGATCAGGTCGTTCAGCGGATCGAGCAACTGACCCGGTGCCACCGTCGTGCTGACACCGACCGAGAAACCGATCTGCGTCTCCTGGATCACCGAGATGACACCGTTGATCGCGCGCGCGATCGCAAAGGTGGCGAGCGCACGGTTGCTCGCGGCCGCCAGCTGCTCGTCACCAGCGGCACGCAGACCGTCAAACGCCGACATGCCCAGCATCACCAGCAGCAACACCCCGGGCAGGGCTGTGCCGCGCGGAAGGGGGCTGGCGACAAGGAGGTTGCGTATGCTTACCACTGTTCTCAGGGGTTGGGCTGATCGGGTGAAGTCCAATCTTCGGACAGATCCCGTCAATTTGCCAGGCATGCATGGCAGTGCCGGATGCCCCCCGCAGCCAACAATCCTCCTTGTCGCGCATGCGGGCCTGAAGGCTGATTCGGGCCGGGGGCCGCCGTGGCTGCCCCTACGCCGTTTGTTGCCACAACTGGCACTGGTTGTGCCGCGGCCATGGAAAACGTAAATGCCAGGAAGAAACCCGGCAGAACGCCGACATCAGCGTGGCGACAAGCGCGAAAACGCCTGTGATAGGCACGGATTCCAAAATGCCGGACAGCATCGATACCGCCATTACAGCCGACCGCAAGCGACGCCTTGGTCTACGCTACCAAACCAGGGTGCAGACTGTTCGCCGCGAGGCGCATCCGTATCTTTATTTATCCTGATACATGAATGATCGAAGACCGAGGCAGAGAATATGAACGAGGCCAGCCTGTACGAACGACTGGGGAGGGAGGAGAAGTTCAGGCTGATCGCGGCCAGCATCCTCGACAACCACCTGAAAAACGACAGAATAAACGCCCGTTTTCGAAATATTGATCGAAATGAGACACGGCGAAAAGTCACAGAATTCATCTGCGCGGGTACCGGCGGTCCGCAGCACTACACAGGCAGGGGAATGCGTGCCGCACATCGCGGCATGAACATCAGTGCGGCCGAATTCCTCGCCGTCGTCGACGACATCAAGGCCGCGCTGGACAGCAACGGTGTCGGTGAAAGGGAAAAGCGGGAAGTCCTGATGATTGCCCAGTCACTGAAAGACGACATCGTGCATGTCTAGCGGGACAGCGGCGCTCAGTCCTCCAGTCTGAATCCGACCTTGAGCACGACCTGATAGTGGGCGACCTTGCCATCGGCCACGTGGCCACGCGTCTCGGCGACCTCGAACCAGTCGATGTGATGGATCGTCTTGCTCGCACGCGCGAGTGCATTCTCGATCGCGTTCTCGATGCTGGACTTGGACGATCCCACGAGTTCGATGATCTTGTAGATGTGATCTGACATTGAAACCCCATTCGGCGATTGTGGAAGGCTTGGGCTGTCCGGTGGATAGCGCACGTCAGACCAACAATAGTCCAACGGTGGAGAGATGCTGGAACCGGATAGGCACGGCCTTGGCTCTGACCGGATACCTGAACCATTCCCTCGCCGCGCAATCCCGTGCACGGCCCGGGGTCAAGAGCCGGCCATGCCAGACGATATCTCTATGAAGGCAAGACGAGGACCGCTGAACGACCCGTCACCGCTCACCATCCGCTGTCAACCGGCGGACAGCAGGCCCCGGGCCGGCAGGGTGGGGGGCGGGCATCGCCTGAACCGATGAATATCGCAAACGACAACCGGCCACTGCGGGGGCTGTTCCGCTTCCTGATGCTGCTCGTCGTGGCGGTCTACCTGGTGGCGGTGGCAAAACTCTGGCGCGACAACCTGGACGCCAACCGGGTCGCGCTGACGCACGTCAACTCGATGCTGGTGCAGGGCGTGCGCACCACGCTCAAGGGCCACGAGTTGATCCTGCGCGGCCTGGGCGGACAGCTGGTGTCGATGGGGGCACTCGACGATCCGGCGCGCGGGCGCGAGCTGGTCGAGCGGATGCGCGACATCGATCCGGGCATGGTCGGATTCGGCCTGGCCCGGCCGGACGGCCAGCTGGTGCTGGTCAGCGGTATCCCCGACGGCGAGCCGCTGCCCAACCTGGCCGCGCGCGACCCCGATGACCACAGCTTCGACGCCGTGACCAAAGATGACGCACTGCGTGTCGGCCGTCCGTATTTCTTTGCACGCCTCGGTCGCTGGGTGGTGCCGATCCGTGTGCCGATCCACGACGCCGCCGGCATGATGGTGGCCGTGATGACCGCCGGCTACACAATTGAGGGCGGCACCACCGCCTGGTCCAACATCGCGCTGCCACCGGCGGTGCGGGTGGTGCTGTTGGGCGACGAATACTACCCGGTCTATCTGCAGCCACTGATCGATGCGCCGCGGGACGAGGCCCTGCGCCAGGCGTATGGGCAGCCGATCGCGGCCGGGACACGTGACCAGATTGCGACGCTGACAGCCCCCGAGGGGTTCGTGCGCATGTACCTGCCGCGCCTGGGCAGCGACCACTACGTCGCCTACAGCCGCCTCCCGGAATACGACCTTTACGCCGCCGCTTTCGTGCCCCGCGCAGCGATCATCGACGGCTGGCTGCAGCGCCTGCTGATGCCGACGGCGATGCTGCTGGTGGTGGTCGCGGGTGGTGCCCTGGGATACCGGCGCGCGGCTTCGCGCCAGGCGGCCTCGCAGGCCGAGGTCGGGCGCCTGACCGCCTGGCAGCAGGCGGTGCTTGACGGCGCCGAGTACAGCATCATCTCGACTGACCGCGACGGCGTCATCGTCGGCTTCAACAGGGCCGCGCAGCGCATGCTCGGCTATTCGCCGGACGAGGTGGTGGGCCGGCACACACCGGCGATCATCCACGACCCTGACGAGGTCGAGCGGCGTGCCGTCGAGCTGAGCGCAGAGCTCGGCGAGCCGGTCGAGGCGGGCTTCGAGGTGTTCGTCGCCAGGGCACGGCGCGGCAGGGCCGATGAGCGCGAGTGGACCTACGTGCGCAAGGACGGCTCGCGTTTCCCGGTGCGCCTGTCGGTGACCCCGCTGGTCGCCGCCGATGGCCAGGTGATCGGCTTCATGGGCATCGCCGCCGATCTCTCCGAGCAGCAGGCGATCCGTGCCGACCTGCGTGACAGCGAGGCCCGCTACCAGGTGCTGTTCGAGCGCGCCGGCGACTCGATCTTCGTGGTCCGCGACGGTCACTTCGTCGACTGCAACGCCGCCACGCTGGCGATGTTCGGCTGCACGCGCGAGCAGATCATCGGGAGCACGCCAGATGCGCACTCGCCGCCGCTACAACCCGATGGCCACGATTCGCACGATCGGGCGATGGGCCTGATCGCGGCTGCCGCATCGGGCAGGGTGCAGTTCTTCGAGTGGCAGCACCGGCGCTGCGACGGCAGCCTGTTCGATGCCGAGGTGAGCCTGAACGCGGTCGAGATCGCCGGTCAGCGGCACCTGATTGCCACTGTGCGCGACGTTAGCGCACGCAAGCGCGACGAGGCGGAGCTCGATCGCTGGCGCCAGGAGGTGCTCGCGCGCAACGAAAGCCTGCGACTGCTCAACGGCCTTTCGCAGCGGCTGCACGGCACACGCGGTCTTGACGGGATCCTGCAGGAGACCGGTGCCATGCTGCTCGGGCTGAGCGGCACCCCGCATGTCGCGATCTACCTGCTCGACCGTGAACGCGGCGTCCTGGAGCTGGCCTTCGATCACGGCTTCGAGGGGCAACTCACGCAGTTCGGTGCGACCCTGCCGCTCGCCGGCAGCCTGAGCGGGCTGGCACTGCAACGCGGCGAGCCGCTGTGCACCAGCGACATCGCCGGCGACGAGCGCGTGGAACCGGCCCTGCGCGACCCGCTGCTGCGTGTCGGGACCACCTCCGGCGTGGTGGTGCCCTTGATCTGGCAGGGCGAACCGCTGGGCACGATCAACCTGGCGTACGAGCGTGCCTGCACCCAGGGCGACATTGAGCGGGAGACCCTGGCATCGCTGAGCAACACCGTGGCTCTGGCGATCATCAATGTGCGCCATCTCGACAGCCTGGCCTTCCAGGCCAGACACGACGTGCTCACAGGGCTGGCGAATCGCGCGCGGCTGCATGAGCGCTTCGAAGAAATCGCCGAGCGCACGTTCGAGGCCGGTGGCGAGGTCGCGCTGCTGCTGCTCGACCTCAACCATTTCAAGGAAATCAACGACACCCTTGGCCACCATATCGGCGATCGGGTGCTGACCCAGATCGGACCGCGCCTGCGCGAGTTCTGCGGCGACCGCTGCGACCTGATATCACGCCTCGGAGGCGACGAGTTTGCGGTGCTGGTGTGTGACGGGCCTGATGGCGAGGGGCCCACGGGCGTCGCACACCAGGTGGCCGCGGCGCTCGATCAGCCGTTTCTGGTGGAAGGCATCCAGGTGCGCCTCGGCGCCAGCGTCGGTGTGGCGTGCTACCCCGAGCACGGCAGCGACAGCCATGCGCTGCTGCGTGCCGCCGACGTGGCCATGTACCAGGCCAAGCAGCTTTCCCAGGGCGTGTGCATTTACAATTACCAGTCCGACGAATACAGCACCGAACGACTGGCGCTGGCCAACGAGCTGGTCCAGGCGGTGTGCGAGAACCAGCTGCTGTTGCACTACCAGCCGAAGATCGACATCGCCAGCGGCCTGACAGTCGGCTTCGAGGCGCTGGTGCGCTGGCAGCACCCGCGTCGCGGCCTGCTTTACCCCGGTGCGTTCATCGACCTGGTGGAGATGAGTGAGGTGGTGCATCCGTTCACCGCGGCGGTGGTTGATCTCGCGATCGCCGAAAAACGGCGTCTGCGCGACCTCGGCTTCGTGCAGCCGGTGGCAGTCAACCTGTCGGCACGCAACCTGCTGGACGAACGCTGCCTGGCGACCCTGGAGGACGCGCTGGCCCGGCACGGTGTGCCGGCCGCCGAGGTCGAGCTGGAACTGACCGAGACCGCCGTCATGCACGACCCCGACGGTGCATCGGAGATGATGCGGCGCTTCACCGACCTCGGCATGAAGGCATCGATCGACGACTTTGGTACCGGCTACTCGTCGCTGGTGTACCTGCGCAAGCTGCCGATCAGCGCGTTGAAAATCGACCGCTCGTTCGTGTCACACATGCTCGACAACGAGCAGGACCGCAGCATCGTCGGTTCAACCGTGGCGCTGGCCCATAACCTCAACCTGGGGGTGGTGGCCGAGGGCGTCGAAGATGACGAGACCCTGGCGCTGTTGCGCGAGATGGGATGTGACCAGGCACAGGGCTTCGGCCTGTGCAGGCCAAAGCCGCTCGATCAGTTGATCGAGTGGCTGTCGAGCGAACGGCAAACAGCCGCGTCGGGCTGACCGCTGCAGGTCATGAAATCCGGCTCGCCAGCCCCACGGATCGGCACATAGTTGATCCAATTACGCTGCAATCAGTTGTAACAACCTGAATTAGCGCCCAATATTAGCGTCAACAGGGAAGAACAATGACGCCCGAACAGCAAGCCCGGTCCGACATCGACAAACTGCTCTCGAAGGCCGGCTGGCTGATCCAGGATGCGGTGCATGCGCACATCTCTGCCGGTCCCGGCGTCGCGATCCGCGAGTTCCCACTGCCGGGGCATGGATTCGCCGATTACCTTTTGTACGTGAACGGCCTGGCAGCCGGCATTATCGAGGCCAAGAAGGCCGGTGCCACGCTCAGCGGCGTTGAGGTCCAATCCGATAAATACAGCCAGGGCCTGCCCGCGGCACTGCCGGCCTGGCGGCGGCCGTTACCGTTTTCCTACCAGTCCACCGGCAACGAGACCCGGTTTACCAACGGCCTGGATCCCGAACCGCGTGCCCGCCCCGTGTTCGCCTTCCATCGACCTGAAATGCTCGCCGCATGGCTGGAGTCGGCACAGGGTTCGTCGCCCCCTCTCCCTGTGGCAGAGGGTTGGGGTGAGGGGAAACCAAGAGCCGCCGAAGCACCCGCCACGTATACGGCGGGCGGCGGCACCTTCCTCGCCAGGCTGCAAAACATGCCGCCCCTGGTCGGGGAGGGCCTGTGGCCCGCCCAGATCACCGCCATCACCAACCTGGAAAAGTCACTGCGCGAGAACCGCCCGCGCGCGCTGATCCAGATGGCCACCGGCTCCGGCAAGACCTTCACGTCCATCAGCTTCATCTACCGGCTGATCAAGTTCGCCGGTGCCCGCCGGGTGCTGTTCCTGGTGGACCGCGGCAACCTGGGCGACCAGACACTGAAGGAGTTCCAGCAGTACGTCTCGCCCTACAACAACTTCAAGTTCAGCGAGGAGTACATCGTCCAGCGCCTGAGCAGCAATACGCTCGACACCACGGCGCGGGTCTGCATCTGCACCATCCAGCGGATGTACTCGATGCTGCGCGGAAAAGAGTTGCCGCCGGAAGACGAAGAGACGTCCGTGCAGGGCCTGGAAAGCCTGTTCAAGGAACAGCCGCCGATCGAGTACAACCCGAATATCCCGATCGAGACCTTCGACATCATCGTCACCGATGAATGTCACCGCTCCATCTACAACCTCTGGGCGCAGGTGCTCGAGTACTTCGACGCCTACCTGATCGGCCTGACCGCCACGCCCAACAAGCAGACCTTCGGTTTCTTCAATCAGAACCTGGTCATGGAGTACTCGCACGAGCACGCCGTGGCCGATGGCGTCAACGTCAACTACGACGTCTACCGCATCAAGACGCAGATCACCGAGGGCGGCTCCAAGGTCGAGGCCGGCCATTACGTCGAACAACAGGACCGCGAGACGCGTGAAAAGCGCTGGCAGGAACTCGACGAAGACCTCGAATACCAGGCCAAGCAGCTCGACCGCGACGTGGTCAGCCCGGACCAGATCCGCACCGTGGTGCGCGCCTTCCGCGACAAGCTGTTCACCGAGATCTTCCCCGGCCGCACCGAAGTCCCCAAGACCCTGTTCTTCGCCAAGGACGACAACCACGCCGAGAACATCGTCGAGATCCTGCGCGAGGAATTCGGCAAGGGTAACGACTTCGCCCAGAAGATCACCTACCGCACCACCGGCGCCACGCCGCAGCAGCTGATCAAGGCCTTCCGCAACAGCTACTTCCCGCGCATCGCCGTCACCGTGGACATGATCGCCACCGGCACCGACATCAAGCCTGTGGAGATCGTGGTCTTCATGCGCACCGTCAAGTCCCGCTCCTTCTTCGAGCAGATGAAGGGTCGCGGCGTGCGGGTCATCAAGAACGACGACCTCAAGGCCGTCACCCCGGACGCCGTCAGCAAGGACCACTTCGTCATCGTCGATGCCGTCGGCGTCTGCGAGCAGGACAAGACCGACTCCAAGCCCATGGAGAAGAAGCCGGCGGTCTCCTTCGAAAAGCTGCTGCAGGCCGTCAGCTTCGGCAATACCGAAGAGGCCGTGCTCACATCCATCGCAGGCCGCTTGGCCCGCATGGAACACCGCCTGAGCGAAGACGACGACAACAAGATCCGCCAGTTGGCCCAGGGCCTGGGCGTCAAGGACCTCAGCCGCCAGCTGGTCGAGGCCGTCAACCCCGACCGCCACTACGAAGCGGCCATCAACGTAGCCCGGATGCAGCGCAGCGAAATCCGGGGAGACATCGTCCCCACCGAACAGGAGCTTGCCACGGCCCGCAACCACCTCATCCAACAGGCCATCCAACCCCTGTACGACCCCAAGCTGCGCGAGCTACTGGTCGAGGTGAAGAAGAAAAACGAGATCACCATCGACCACGTCAGCCAGGACGAGGTCATCGAGGCCGGCTTCAGCGCCGACGCCACCGATCGTGCCAGGGGCGTCGTCCAGTCCTTCGAACAGTTCATCGAGGACCACAAGGACGAGATCACCGCCCTGCAGATCCTGTACAGCAAGCCCTACAAGGCCCGCCTGAGCTTCGATGACATCAAGGAGCTGGCCGACCAGATCCAGGCCCCGCCCAACCTGTGGACCGAATCCCAGCTATGGCAGGCCTATGCCGCACTGGAAAAGACCAAGGTCAAGGGCGCCGGTGGCCGGCGCATCCTCACCGACCTGGTGTCGCTGGTGCGCTTCGCCATCCATCAGGACAACGAGCTGATTCCGTTCCCGGAGCGGGTGCAGGCCAACTTCAATGCCTGGCTGGCGGAGCAGCGAGGCCAAGCCCAAATCCGTCATTCCCGCGAAGGCGGGAATCCAGAGCCGTTCACACAGGAGCAGATGCACTGGCTGGAAATGATCCGGGACCACATTGCGGCGAATCTGGGGATCGAGACGGACGACTTTGAATATGCGCCATTTGCCCAGGAGGGCGGGCTGGGAAAGGTCTACCAGATATTCGGTGATGAGTTAAACAGCATCATCGAGCAGTTGAATGAGAATCTAGCCGCGTGACAGCCAAGCCAGCTACAAACTCCCTGCTGCCCGATGAGTGGTGTGAAGCCGTCCTTGGGGAAGTCGCGGAGTCGATGAAAAACGGGTTATACAAGAAGGATGAGGCCTATGCCGATGATGGCATCCCCTGTCTTCGCATGTACAACATTGATGCGGGGAGGATCGTTTGGCGTGACGTGAAGCGCATGCGCCTAACTGAAGCTGAGCTTGCAGACTATGAGCTGTTACCTGGCGATCTTCTCGTCAATCGCGTGAACAGCCGCGAACTCGTAGGGAAGACAGCGCTGATCCCAGGGGGGATGGAACGCAGCGTATTCGAAAGCAAGAACATCCGCCTGCGCCTAGACAAAGCCCGTGTTGTTCCTGCCTTCATCAACTACCAGCTGCTCGCTTTCGGTAATCGCTACTTTGACTCTAACGCCCAACAGGTCGTAGGGATGGCTTCTGTAAGTCAGAAGCAGCTCGCGAACTTCCCTATTGTTCTGGCCCCGCTAGAGCAGCAGCGCGAAATCGTCGCGGAAATCGAAAAGCAGTTCTCCCGCCTCGACGAAGCCGTCGCCAACCTCAAGCGCGTCAAGGCCAACCTTAAACGCTACAAAGCCGCCGTTCTCAAAGCAGCCGTCGAAGGCAAACTCACCGAAGAGTGGCGCAAGGCCCATCCAGACGTCGAACCCGCCAGCAAGCTCCTCGACCGCATCCTCGCCGAACGCCGCGCGAAGTGGGAAGAAGCTGAACTGGCGAAGATGGAAGCCAAAGGCAAAGCACCGAAGAATGCTAAGTGGAAAGCGAAGTACAAAGAACCCGTCGCCCCCGACAACGTTGATCTGCCTGAATTGCCGGAGGGATGGGCGTGGGCATCGGCTGACCAGGTTTGCGGTAGTGTTCGGGATGGAACCCATGACACGCCTGCTTATGTTGATGCCGGTGTGCCGCTGATAACCTCTAAGAATCTCACTGATGACGGGATTGATTTCGATAGGGTGAAATTCATTTCTGAGGAGGATCATTTAGAGATTTCCCGTCGCTCAGGTGTCGAACCTGGAGATGTGTTGTTCGCCATGATCGGAACAGTGGGGAATCCATGTGAAATCAAGACGGATGTACAATTCAGTATAAAAAATGTCGGCTTGTTCAAACGTAACGCGGAATTTCTTGATTCAGCGTATCTGTGCAATTGGTTAGCGTCGCCGCAGTTTGACCGATGGTTAGGACCGCGCCTTAAAGGCACAACGCAAAAGTTTGCACCTCTAGGTTTGCTGCGCGCTATTCCTATTCCACTGATGTCAGTTGATGAACAACAACGAATCACTATGGAAGTAGAGCGCCGACTTTCCCTAATACGAGAAGCAGTATCTCAGGTTGATGCCAATGAACGCCGGTCAGTTCGCCTTCGTCAATCGATACTAGCTGCTGCGCTTTCTGGCTCACTATCGTCCGAGTATTTGAGTTTGCCTAAATTGGCAGTGTCATGAAGATCGTGGGAGAAAAGCTGTCGGATTGGGCTGTTGCGGAGAAAGACGATGGCCATGTCGACCTGTTTGGACGTAGCGCGTTCAATCGCTACTATTACAGCACTTTTCTGATAACGAGAGAACTTCTCCGGTCGCTAGACCCGAAGTGGGGAACGGCGGCACACAAGAATATTCCAGAAATATTAAGAGACTCATTAAAGAAAAAAATTAAGTACAAGCTGGCTTCCGCGAAAAAAAATAAACTTATTACTGAGTCGCAGGCTAGTCAGATACTGACGCAGGCAACTAACGCAATATCCGAGTTGTCCAGCCTCTTGGAATCGTCGTACAGCATCCGAGTAACGGCGGACTATGAGCCTGAAACAAGAGTGGAAACTAGATCGCGCCACATAACGCTAGAAAACACCACGCTGGAAGCAGCGAATAAATGGCCTGATCGGGCAGCTATGCACTGTAAGACCATTTATAGAGCGTGTCAGGAGATAGGTCTTGCTTAATAAGGATTCCATAGAGAGCTTCCTAGCGCAGCGTCGTGCTACTTATGTCGCAAAGATCAAAATTCGTCAGAATGATGACGTGGTGTTGCTGACAGTTCCTGTGGAGAATATTGGGAGAACGTCTGGAGCCGGAAAAACATCAAAGCGCCAACTGACGTACCTTACTAAAGCTATCAGTGAAGAGTTTGGTGCTGAGGCTGTGATTATCTATGATCAAGGTGATCAGTTTAGCCAGATTGAAACCGCGTTGTGTGCAGCATTGAAGAAGCAGTATGGGGAACACATTGCGTCAGTCGTCTTATCTCTTGAGTCTATGGATCGTGCAGTCGCATGGATTGAGTGTCAGAGTGACGACAGCCCAACAGGCGAAATAGAGAAGCTGGTTTCGGAATTCATGTCTCTTATGGGCGTGGAAAAGGTTGATGTGCATTTTCTATATGAAGCGGACCAGACGCCTTCATTGGTCGTAGTCTTGAGGACGGTTAAGACTGCACAGCCTTGCAAAATTCAAGATATTCGAAGTGCACTGATTGAAAAAGGTTATCCGCTGCTTCGCGAAGAGTGGATCCAGGGAAAACTGGATCTGCTTAGAAAGAAGGAAGTTATTGTTCGCCAGAACGACGGCAGCTATTGCCTTTCACAACTCGGTTTGATGGTTACGCCTCACGGCACTTATCGGTCCAGCTCTGACGTAGAGCGCGCGCTTGCCCTGGGGAGGGCGAAATGGTAGTAATGGCGCGGGGAATGGTGGAGCGTGTTCGTGAGGGGGTGCATCACCCCCATTTGCGAAGGCTAGCCACAGAAGGGCGGCGACCAAACGGCTGTCGCTCCTTCGAACCGACAGCCGTTTGGTCGCCGGAATCAATGAAAGTCAATCAGACTTTGCTTTGGCCGTGAACGCTCCACCACTCCTCGTTTCATTCTCGTCACTAGATGCCTATCTCAAGGCGCTTCCTGAGGACGTTCGAGACTCTCATCAAGCTGAGATCGAGAGGCTCGTGCACGCAGGCTTGCCGCCTGTGGTCTCGTTTAGAGCGCTTGCCACACTATTTGGGTTCAGTACCAAGTTTATCGGGGCCCTTTACCGTAACCCGGAACGCTATTACCGCACCTTCTCGATACGATCCGGCAAGAAGGTACGAATAATCCAGTCACCGCGTGTTGGTATAAAGGTTATCCAAAAGTGGTTTGGCTACCACTTGGCGCAAGCCATTGAGCTTAGCGATGCCGTGGTGGGTTTTGTCCCCGGTCGATCTGCCGTTCACGGAGCATCTCAGCATTGCGGCGCAGATTGGGCGTATTCAACTGACATCAGAGACTTTTTCACGACCACGCCCATCGGTATGGTCCTGGATGCGCTGGCAAGACTCGGTTACTCAAAGGATGCAGCCGCGCTTCTAGCCAGACTTTTCACATATCAAGGGACTTTGCCACAAGGGTCGCCGGCTAGCCCCGTGCTGTCGAACCTAGTGTTCCAGGATGTCGATTCATTTTTCGAAAAGACTGCCTCCGAGATGAATGCTCGATATACCCGATATGCTGATGATGTCGTTTTCTCTGGGAAGGGCGTATTCCCGGAGGATCTAAAACAGATTGTCACTGATGCCATCACATCAAAAGGGTGGGCAATCTCTCCCCATAAAGAAAGTCTTGCAGTGAGACCGAGCAGACTGAAGGTGTATGGCCTGATTGTGGAAGGTGATGAGCCGCGACTCACGAAGGGATACAGAAACAGAATCCGAGCATTCAAGCATCTAAAGAAGAACGGTCAAATTAGAGAAGATGATCTCGATCGAATCAATGGGCACTTGTCATACGCAGATTGGGTAGATCGTTTCGCAAGCAAACTAAAGAACTGATAGTAATGACAAATGAGTCCATCTGATATCACAAGTAAACTTTGGAACTACTGCAACGTCCTCCGCGACTGCGGCATGAGCTACGGCGACTATTTCGAACATCTCACCTACCTGCTGTTCCTCAAGACGGCTGACGAGCGCACCCAGGCACCGTACAGCCAGCCCAGCATCGTGCCGCAGCAATACAGCTGGTCCAGCCTGATCAAAAAGGACGGCGATGCGCTGTTCGACCACTACCGCCATGCGCTCGATGCACTGGGCAAGGAAAAGGGCCTGCTCGGCCTGATCTTCAACAAGGCCCTGAACAAGTTTGATACGCGCCATCTTTCGGGATGCCGCTTGGCCTAGACTTCGCGGTACGGACGAAAACCCGAGGGCGTAATCCTTGAAGGCGTATAGATGAACAGACAGCAAACGATACAAACGTTGAAAGCCGCCAAGCCGGTGCTGGCCGAGCGCTTCGGGGTGACGCGGCTGGCGTTGTTCGGTTCGACCGCGCGCGGCGATGCACGGCCGGACAGCGACGTCGACATCGTCGTGGGCTTCGATGGCCCGGCCACCTCGGCGCGTTATTTCGGTGTGCAGTTTTATCTTGAAGACGCGTTGGGCTGCGCGGTTGACCTGGTGACGGAAAAGGCAATGCGGCCGGAGCTGAAGCCCTTCATCGAACGCGAGGCTGTGAATGTCTGAACGCGAGTGGCGATTTTACCTGGATGACATGCTGCGCTTTGCCGAAAAGGTGCGTACCTACAGTGCAGGGATCGACCAGGCGACGTTTGAGCGGGATGAGCTGAAGTACGACGCGATTCTGCGCAACCTCGAACTGATCGGTGAGGCGGCCACCCACGTGCCGGGCGAAGTGCGCGAACAGCATGCGATCATTCCCTGGCGTCAGGTGATTGCAACCCGGAACCGGCTGATTCATGGCTACCTCGGCATCGATAACGACACCCTGTGGAGTATCGTGAGCGATGACATCGAACCGCTGATCGCCCAGCTGCATGCCTTGCGGGATTCGCTATGACCTCGACCGGCATCGTCCAGAAGCTGTGGAACTACTGCAACGTCCTGCGCGACGACGGCATGAGCTACGGCGACTACGTCGAACAGCTCACCTACCTGCTGTTTCTCAAGATGGCCGACGAGCGCACCCAGGCGCCGTATCACCAGCCGAGCATGGTGCCGCAGCAATACAGCTGGTCCCGTAAGCTTCCCCGTCAAGTGGACAGTTCAAAGGTAGAAGACTTGGCGTTCTCAAGTGCCTCAATG